>BNJS01001976.1_pt1 | contig 235486 bp, 267 predicted proteins | sample 8540461 | NCBI WGS metagenome assembly BNJS01 (sample SAMD00202454, study PRJDB9452) | human saliva metagenome | isolation source: human saliva | place: Japan
TACCTAGCTGGCACTTCATCAGGATAAGCTGCTAAAAATTATCAAAATCGGTTTTACCGGCGGGATTGCAGGGCGGTGGTGTTTTCTTTTTCCATGTCTTGATTCAGTCCTCGGTCAATTCCTTCGGCTCGGTAGTTATGGGCGGCCGACAATTTCTTCTAATATAGAGGGCTTTGTCTATGTGTCGATGAATGCCTTTTCGCAGGCGACGGTAACTTTTACCAGCCAAAACTTGGGAGCGGGGAAATATTCGAGAATTAACCGAATCCTGATTCAGAGCATGGCATTGATATTTGTGGGATTGAGCGGCGCTGGGGAACTTTATTATTTTCTTTGGTGAAGTGTTTTGAGTATGTTTTCAGCTTGGATCCGGAGGTCATCGGATACGGTGTGCGCCGAGACTGAGCATAGTTATGAGTGCTTGAGCTTTTCTGTGCTGCGGAATGATGGGAGGCGGTTGTCAGTGTCTTACGGGGCTGCTGTTCGCTGATGCCGATGATTGTTTTCGGCGATTGGTGCTTGCGGCTTAGCGGAATTTTCGACCGTGATTTTACGTGCATGCGGAATGGCGGTTTGGAAAGCCTATTCCTATCTTTATCCGTTATCATGCGTAACGCTGATGATTCGTTTGATTTGCTTTTTGGTTGGTGCGCAAGAAGTTTCGCGAAGGAAGATGCCAGTGACCCGGATCCGTCGGTAGCGAGCATAAAGTATAGAAGCTGAGTGTAACCATGACGGCGGAGGAGGAGAAAGTCTTGTGCCGGCGCCAAATGCGGTGTTTTGGCGAGGATTTACATATATAGACAAGTATTTAACAGTGTAGGTGTATGGAGGTACCAAGGGTTTTGCGTATCAAAGGTTCGAAGTTTTATTATGAAATGATTGGCGAGGGTATGCCGATTTTGATGTTGCATGGTCTCAGGAGCAGATAGGGGAATTGATGAAGAGGCTGCTTAGGAATCCGTTTTGGCAAAGAGCGATTATCAGCGGATTTATTTTGATTGCCGGGAATATGGCGAATCCGATGCGGACTTTCTCATTGCTCGGCGGACAGATTTTGCAGGGTCTTGACGGCTTTATTCAGGAGAACATTTCCGGCGATGGTAATGGGGCAATCCCACGGTGGATGCTTGGCAGGGCGTTTATCGGCTTTTCCGGAGCAAGTGGCAGGGCTCCTGCTGTGCCCGGTGGTAATTCCGGAGCGGGACGGAGCTTACTCGTTAGCAGATAGTCGGCAGAAAAATGGGTGTTCGCTCCAAAGCCTGACGCCGGAGGGAGCAAGATTATATGGAACATATTGTGCGGATAAATCCCGCTAACTACCGGCGTGTTTTGGCGGAGCTTATCAGTGGCAGTCCGAAAGCAAACACCGAGTTTATTGCAGAGCTTTTTCAAAATTATCGCTTTTCCTTTCCTTTAGAAGAACGGATTGAAAGCATATGCCAAAAGCCGTTAGCGTACCGGACCGGCAGACAGGATAATGCTTACGGGCTATCAGGACGTTTGGGCGTTGCTTGAGGAATTATCCGAAAGCGACTTTTCTTGTGGCGGATATGGCGAGGCATGGACTGCAGATTGAGCCAGCCGAGACTATTTTTCCGTGCTGGTAAAGGAATGGCTAAAGGAGTAGTAGAAGAGAAGGAATCATCGGTATAGTTATACAGAAAGGCATACGGAATACGCTTTTTAGGGAGCGGAGCTAAAGCATATTCTGCGTACATCTATGCTTGTCGGAACTTTTTACTTGATGAAAAATCGTTTATAATTAAAGTATGTTCTGAGATGTTCGAGGGCTCATTATTTTGAACCAACACATTAAATATGGGAACTATATCTTATGACTGATGTGGAACCTTGCATGAGACTCTGGTAGACAGACGTTATAATGCGAGTACCCACCGGTTGCTATTACTCAGTCAGGTCATGTGGAGAACGGCATTTTGGATAAAGAAGAAGAGGCCTACAGCGTACAATTGGTTTACGCCTCTTTTTCCGAAATAAAAACAGGCTTATTGCGAGGAAAGAAAAGGAGAACGGCTATGCCTGATAGTATGTGAATCAAAATCGCCAAAAACACCAACGATAGACGTTGGAGTCGTTGATAGAAGAAAAGGCTGATAAGGTGCCGATGGGTGGCACACTTTGCGCTTGAGTTTTATTGGTGCTTATCACCAAATAGCTTTTGTTTTAGAAACAACAAAGAAAACGGGGTTGTTCTTCGTTTTGGGCAGTTAAAAGAAGTCAGTAACAAAGCCGGGATTAATTTTAAGGTTCCGCTGGTGGATACTGTTACAAAAGTAGATGTGCGGACAATTTACAATATGGAATACGGCTTTCGCAGCAAAAGAAAACGAGAGGGCGAATCGATTGCGGCATACGACGATCAGGACGCAGAGGCAAAGGTAATCGTAGACGGCTCGAATAATAACGCTTCGATTGCCCTGATTGAGCTGATTATTCAGTACCGGATTAAAGATCCGGTAAATTACCTGTATAAAGTTGATGATGTTACGGAACCTTAAACTTAGCGCTGGAGGATATTGTCCGGACAAGTCTGCAATCCCTTTACCTTAGATGAGGCAAAGACACAGAGCTGATTGACGAATCGATTAAGCCCAGACTGCAAAGAAAATCGATGATTATGAGATTGGCATTGAGATTGTGCTGGTCGGTACGCAAAACGTTCAGTTCCTACCAGCGTTGAAGACGCTTATCAGCAAAAGGAAAATGCCAATCAATATAAAAACGGGAAAAAGGAAGATGCCGAAAAATATTATAATACGGTAATTCCGAGCGAGGCGAGCAAGACGTTTAATCGAGGACGCCAATGCCTACAAAGCAAGTAGTTGCCGAGGCAAATGCCGAGGTGGCTCAGTTAATGCTCTTTATGCCGAATACCAGCAAAATCCGGACTGGTGAAGGAACGGTATTATATTGAGGCAATGACTCGATTTTACAGAATAATCAAATCGTTATATCTTCTTCTGACGATAAAAATCTTCATAAGTTTTTGATAATTTTCAGCGAGGACGCAGCCAGAAACGATGTCATCTTAGGAGGAAATAAATAATGATCCGGAATGGTATTAATTCTTGGCTGTGATAGCAATCGCAGCAGCGAAGTATTCGCATTATATTGTATATGAAGACGAAGTAGCGGTAATAGAAACCTTTGGCAAGCTGACCAGTGCAATTGTCAATCAGGAGGATTTTGAAAAAGTAACCGCCAATTTGGACCAAAAACGGCTATCATGATATTGCCGTATCCACCGAAAAGGCTTACATTTCAAAGCTCCTTTTTGTGCAAACAGTTCGCAAATACAGCTCAAAATGTCTGAGCCTGTTATCCAATGAGGAACTGGTTCTGTGGATGATAGCCGGATTAGTTCAACCTATGCCCAGTGTAAGTTGGCTGATCCGGTCAGCTTTACGGTGTGGTGGCAATTTTAATTTGGTATAACGTGGATAGATATGTCTATAAAACAGTAATTAATACGGCAAATCGTTTGTCGTTTGATGAGTTCTTTTATAAGAAACGGTGGAAAATCTGTCAACGAAAAATTGTTTAAGTAAATGGCTATTAGCGGATTTTGGTATTTATATTTCGATATTGTTGTCAACCGCAAGACCTTTCCTGCACTAATAACGACAGCAACATTGATTGAGCAGAAAATGAGCGAGAAATTGAAAAAGAATCAGGAAGAGCTGACAGCCAGAAGAGATTCGGAGTATGTGCGGGCACGGGCGGTGGCGGATCAGGGAGTACACCGAAATCGTAGCCAGAGGCAATGCGACAGGCGCAAGATTAAGGCGGACGCCGATGCCGAAGACACTAAAGACTATCAGGAGTTCTTTGAATAGGTTTGGAGTTTTACCGTTTTATCAAGCGAATGGATTTGTGTATAAAGAGATGGGCGGTACACGAGCAGTACTATGGACGAAAAGAATGAAGTTCTAAAACATGCGGTGGATATTAAACGTCAGCCGGTGAGAACGGTTTGCGAATATCATCAGCACCCCAAAACGAAAAGACAAAAACGAAAAGATAAAAATGCCGATGATTTCGGCAATGGTTTATCCGAGCTGGCGGGCGCGTGTTTCTGGCGCCGGTGGAGGGTCGAAAACCGCGCCGATCCGGGCGGTTTTCGATCTCTGTCTATTTTGCGCCAGCTGTGCCGACCATTCTAAGAACTTTACAGATTGAACTTCGGAGCCCCGGATTGTAAATTGAGGCGGCAATGTCCAGCCAAGCTGTCGGAGGTCTTTGCGAAATAATTGTGAATGGACTGAACCTGCGTATCAACCGATGCGGCAACTTCTTCTGTGGTCGCAGCGTTTTCTTCGCAATTGCCGACAGATTTCTCTACTACTTACGATGTTGCTTTATTCTCATCTTTTTAATCTGCGAGGAGGATTCGTTGATATTTTCTACAATCCGCTTGCTTTCTTCCAGCTCACCGGAGATTTCCGCCAGCTTATCGCCGGTTTCTTTAACCTTACTGCCTTGCTTATCAATGATTTCATTGGACAGCAATCATATCAACCGCTTCCCTTGGCTTTTTCTAGCTCATCAATAACCTCTCGAATTTCGCCGGTAAACTTAGCCGAGTCTCTGCCAATTTTTCTAACTTCATCGGCAACAACCGCAAGCCCTTTTCCGGCCTTTGCCCGCTCTTTTGCCGCCTCAATTGCCGCATTCGGTGAGAGAAGATTCGTCTGGTCGAAATAGACTGAATCATTTCACTGGCACTGGAAATGGACTCGGTCGCTTTATTGGTTTCCTGAATGACATCGGATACTTTCTTGGAAATCTGCTTATTTTTATCGGTGATTTGAATCGAGCTCGTCCATGATAACGTACTTTCGTTCTTTAAGGTATTGATATTTTTCCATAGACGTAGACAGCTTTTTCCTGAATATTTATCATGCCGTCTAAGAGCTCGCTGGATTTTTCCACCGAAGTAGCGGCACTTTGCGTATCTTCCGCTTGGCTGTTGCTCCACGAAATATTATTAACGGCGTGGATACATCCTGGGAAAAGAAGAGGACAGCTGCGAGCAGTGGCGACAGTTCTTCGAGCGGTAGCGACCGTACCCTGTGCATGGAGAAATCTGATTTACAATTGTTGTCAGGTTTTGTGTCATCGTAATAATCGACTTTAAGATCACTGGCAATCCTCGTCCTTGCCTTTCGTATATTTGGCGACTTGCTTTTTGTTCCTCGGAGATATCAAATCATGAGTGGGACATCTTGAGCATTGCCTTTTCAATCAAAAGCCATGGGCTGCACAACGTTTTCGAATCAGCGGGAAAATACAGATGCCGCCAATGATTATAATCAGAGCCACATGGTAAATGATATTGCCGATGACAAACTGCGTTGCTTTGCAGACGACCTTGCGATAGGAGATGATATTTTCTACGCACCATTTCTTATCCACGCCCGGAAATTTGACGGCAACGCATAAGTGATTTTTCCCTTGAGGTTCGTGCCGGCAATCGTTTCAATCGACTGCTCTGGCCGTCTGCAATCGCCTCAACGGCATTGGCTAGCGCTTCAGGAATCTGAGCAAATAAGTTTTTGCCGACTTGGGCATCGTCCATCGCATTGGCAACAAAATAGCCGCTATCAGTCAAAAAGACCTTTAAAGTCTTCACCATCAATAGAAACTGACTTAAACCATTCTTGCATTGCGGTAACCAGCATATCAACAACGACGGCACCCACAACGTCATCATTATGCATAATGGGAATGGGTAGAAACCACCATTTCATTATCGCTATCCATATAAGGCTCTAACAGGGTTGTCGGTAAAAGCGTTTGGTATACCAGTCTTTATCGTCTACGCCGTCCTCATAGAAGGCTTCTGTTTTGCCGTCCGGACGGTGAATATGAGACAGTAAAAACGTCCTTCGGTTGCATCGATTTCATCAAACGCATTGTCCGGAAAATAAATGCCGATTCCGGAGGCGAAGCTGTACTCCAGCATTTTCATAGCGGCACTGACGGTAGCTTTCTGCTTCTATCCTTTTGGTCAAAGCTTATCCATCATGGTTTCCGCCAGGACTTTTTTACGTCATAGCGCATTTGATAAGCACTGGACGGTGATTTTTCCAACCTCTCAGCAATTTTCTGACCTTCTTCCAGCTGGTCGTTTCGGCGTTTTGCATTGCCAGTTCTGCTCATAATTGCTATCAAAGATGGCTTTTTGATCCCCAGCACAACGAGCAATACCAGCGAGGATGAAAAATTCAGACTCTGACAGCAAAAGCTATTATATATATTGTCTTTTTGTCAGCTGACTAGTTTTCTTATCTCATTTTCATATACCCTCCGTTTTATGAATAGTTTGGTGACAGTAAAGAGTCTTATATTATATAATCGGCAGAAATCGGGAAATCTTTAATTGTTAAGTTAAATTTACTATATAAAATTGCAATCTTAAAAACAGAAATACTAAGAAGAGATAAAGAAAAACAGAAATCCTATTGGGACTTCTTTTTCTTCTTTGAGAGATATCCTAATAAAGTAACGATAATGGGTATAACAATCGCAAAGGGAGAATGGTGCTTAGTTACTACATTGGTTGAAAGTATCAACATCACCATTGCCATGACTGGAAAGGATTGGCAAGATAGCCAGAGCAGGTGCGGCGGATTGGACAACAAAGGTTTTCCATTCGGCGGGCTGCTATCCTTTGCCGTCAAAACCAGAACGGCAACCATGACTGCCGGTCCTAAGACAAATCTGCAATTAATGAGATAATCGTATCTCAGTCAGGTAGTAAGTAGTATGTCCGTTTAGCTAAAACAATTCCTATGTAAATCAAAAGAAAGAGGTGTTACGATATTACCGATATATGTCAGGTGCTGGTGGCAAAATCAGGCACGGAATGCGTGAAAATCAAAAATACTAAAGCAATTAAAAATCCAACCAGCGGTGCTAAGCAAAAACTTTTTCAATCAAAGCTTTGCTGCTGTGCTATTACGGATTTGCTGCTGTCGAGTCATCAAATAAACGCCCAGAGTCCATATGAAATCGTATTGGTGATGTAGTAAATCAGAAAGTAAGGAGAGCTTCATCGCCAAATAGAGCAACATTAGAGGCAGTCCGATAAAAATAGTATTGGCATTGACAAAGGTGTTAATCATCGTGCCTCGACGTCCGGGCCGGACGTGAAATACTTGACAGCGATATAAGCGACGCAATATAGCCAAGGGCAAATACCGAAAAGGTATAAACCAGTCCCTCAGATGAGGCTTATCAGTTTATCATACGTCAAATGATCATAACGGATACAGAAAATAGAAGCCGGAAGAGCAATATTCATAATCAAGCGAGATGAGGTTAGGGCAAAGCTTTCGAGACCAGCCTTTGATTTGCAGGATATGTTCAACACAATGATGACAATAATCGGGATAATGCTTGTATTGAGGTAATAAAAATACTCATAAATCTCCTTTCAGAACAATGCATCTTTTGGAAAAAGGACAGGAAAACCGGATATTAATCGGCTTCCTATCCTTTTTTAGAGTGCATGAAGTGCGTGGATTTTACCACTTTTATTGCTTATGTCGGTTATTGATATTTGGGATACCATTTCATATCATGAACGGCTTTGACCATATCCGTTTCTTTTGCTCGAGCTAAGCCTTGCTCCTGTGCTTTTGGCAACTGCCTCTGCCACCTGAATAGGGAAACCTCGACAGCATATTTAAACGGCGGCAGTACCGGTGCTCCGGGCTTTTGTCATATCAATAATTCCGCTTAAAGAGTGAGCAGCCGCACGCAAAATCATTTCATCCGTTAAAGACTTGCTTCCGACGCCAACATCCCCAGTCCCAGACCGGGATAAATCAAAGCGTTATTGGCTTGACCGATTACATAATCAACCCCTTATGGAAACGGTATCTGCCGGAATGCCCGGTTGCTACAAAAGGCTTTTTCCCAGTCGAGACCAGGTAATCAAATCTTCGGCACTGGCTTCGGCCAACTTCGTGAGGGTTAGACAATGGGAAAATCATGAGGTCGCTTGGTGTTCTGGCACATTGCTTCCACAATCTCTTTGAGTAAAAAGTATTTGGCGTGGTAGAGGTTCCGACCAAAATCGTCAGCTGACAGTTTTTACCACTTCAAAAGACTGGTCAGCTTATCCACATTGGCAAAATCGGAACGCTTTTTGGCAAAACGGTTTTTACTGCGACGTCAAATCGGTCATATCATCAAACAAAAGTCCTTGTTTATCGACCATAAAAAGAAACGCTGGTAAGCTTCTTCTTCGGAAAGCCCTTTTGTTACCATTTCCCGATGAACTCTGAGGCAATGCCGGCACCGGCTGTTCCGCCACAAAGCAAAGATAAATCTGATCGGTTAATTTTTCTCCGGTAACAGCCAATGCTCCGAAAAATACCGCCAAGAGTTACAATACCGGTGCCTTGAATATCATCATTAAAGGTCGGAATCTGTTTGCGATATTTTTCTAAGATAGTGGCGAGCGGTAGGACGCCCAAAGTCTTCCAGTGCAGATACAGCTTCGGGAAAAAGCCGTTCAGCAGTTTTACAAATTGGTCAATAAAGTCATAATAACGATCGCCCCGTGCCCGTTCGTACGCCGATTGCCCAAATAATTCGGGTTTTCTCTCAGCTCCCTTGCGGTTCGTTCCAGCATCAATCACCATAAGGCAAAACCTTTGCCGGATCTATCCCGGCGACACCGGTATAGACCATAAAACACCCACGGAAATATCAACTCCGTTGGTACCCCAGTCGCCAATTCTAAAGATTTCTTCGGCATCGGTTACGACAATCAGGCAGTTCTCCGATCACCGCAGCATTTTTAACGTTGCCTCGATATTCTCGGGGTGGTTAATATCTAAAGGGTACATGCGTGTGGGGATTAACTCGAGCGGTCGCTATAGCCGGTGATGGTATCGGCAATTGTCGGATCGATAAACGAGTGGGATTAAACTCCTCTAAATGTTGGGAAAATAAATAATAGAAAAAGTGTATGCGGTTGGTATTAAATATTTCCATAAGAAAAAGACGTTTTTCTAAGTCACTTCCTTGGTATGTAATTGCTCATGGGGTCTGGGCAGCTTGCTCCTCAATGGTTTGAATATAGGGCGCGGCGAGCATACCGATGAGTCCTAATTTTTGTCGTTCCTCGTTAGTAAATGCGGTTTCCTTTATGAGGAAATGGGTTATTTAAAATATCATGTTGGTTCATAACTATACCTCCTTTTTCTTAGTATACTAAACCTATTTTATAAAAAGCGATTAAAAGAGATAAAAGATTTGTAAAATATTTATAGATTCAGCAAGTCGGCGAAAGCAATGGGAGTTTGATTGACTATTATTTCGATTTATGATAAAACTAAAGTGAGGAAAATCTTTTTAGTGGAAATAGTTTTATGAGCGGACGGCTGATTCTGATAAAGAGCAATCCCATCGGCTATTTTGAATGACCGGCAAACGAGAAAAAGAACCGCATAGGGATAATGGCAGAATATTCGCTTTTGCCGGATTGCAAAGGCAGATACCCCGAGCAAAACGCATAAGCGAGGAAGGACTAAGACATTTAGACCACGAGCAAAAAGGAGATAACAATGGAGATAAAAGGATTTTACAGAAATGGAACAAAAGCAGATTCGAGAGGGACTTAGTACAGCGGAAATTACGGATCAGGCGGCGGCAGATAAAATATTAGCACTTGTACCGCAGGAATGGATTAGGAAGATTCCGTTTTTGTCAGAAAAACACGCCGACTAAGACGATTGAGCGAATTGCCAAGGAATATCCGGAACTTTATGCGGTTGCTAAGCAAAGCGGCGAGCTGCCGGAAAAAGGAACAGGGAAGAGCTACGCCGGATTATTACCGACCTCTTTTCAGGGAAAAATGAATAAGCATAAGATTCAGTGGGCATAGCATTTCAGAGCAAAAGGAGTAAATCAAAGCTATGATAAAAAGTAGTATTTGTCTGCCACGGCAATATCTGCCGGAGCACTTTAATGCAGAGCCTTTTTACCCATCAGGTCAAAGAACTGGGGTTAGAAGACCGGTTTGAAATTGATTCGATGGGAACCAGTGCCGAGGAGCTTGGCAATCCGCCCCATCGGGAACGGTAAATAAGCTAAAAGTAAGGAAATTCCCGGTTGTGCCCACATAGGGCTACGCAAATTACCGCTAAGGATTACCGGCGATTTGACTATATCATCAGCATGGACGAAGCCAATATCCGAAATCTTCGCGGATTCTAAAAGACGATCCGAAGGGGAAGATATTTTAAATGCCTAAGCTTTGTCGGTTCTAACAGAGATATTGCCGATCCTGGTATACCGGCGATTTTGATGCCACATATGAGGACGCCCTAAAAGGGCTGTGCCGGATTTTTTAAGCTATCTGAAAGACAGGGAGAAATATAAGGAAAGGCGAGTCATGGACAGCATCAAGCAAATAAAAACAGGATTTTGATGAAGTGTTACAGGCGGAGCGGGAAAAATGCGTATCCCGGAGCATGGATGGATCACTTTTCAAAAAATATGAAAAAGACACTCGTAGCGGTGTTCAGCAACTGCGGCAAAAAGCCGAAAAAAATATAAAAAGGGGAATTGCTGACGAGCGGGCAAGGATCCATACGATGTCTGCCTATGAGCGAGAATATGCTGGACTTACTATTGCCGGAGTTGATGAAGTGGGGCGAGGGGCCGTTAGCAGGGGCCGGTTGTAGCGGGCATTGTGATTCTTAATCCGGATAAGCCGATTTTGTGCTTGAATGACTCCAAAAAGCTGTCTGATGAAAAACGGCGGGAGCTGGCGGCTGAAATCAAAGAAAAGGCATTGGCTTTATGCGGTTGGTATGGTCAGCAATGAGCGGATTGACGAAATCAATATTTTTGCAGGCAACCTATGAGGCAATGACGAATGCTTCAGCTCAGTTTAAGCCTGGCGCCGGATATTTTGCTCAACGATGCCGTTATTATTCCGCGAAATTCCTTTGCGTCAGTGTCTATCATCAGGGGCGATGAAAAAGCATTTCCATTGCCGCATCGATTTCGCCAAAAGTAACCAGAGATGATATTATGCTGGCATACGATGAGCTTTTTATCCGGAATATCAATTTGGAAAAATAAAGGCTATGGCACGGCGGGAGCATATTGCCGCTATCAGCCGCATCGGAATCTGCGACATTCACCGCCGCACCTTCATCAAAAATATACCATAAAGCCCTGCCATGCGACTATGCGGCGGAAAGCTTGTTTGCCGCCACATGGGCATATGGCAGGCAACCGTATGAGCAATAAAGCCATGCGTAAGCAGGGCGAGTTGCGAATACCGTTCGGATTGCGGGAATGCGTCAGCATGGAGCAATCCGGCTTTTATGGAAACCGTCAGGAGCGCCTATGCGGCGGGAAGCTGCTTGCCGCCGCACGGGCATATGGCAGGCAAATGGCGGGATTGTGTTCAGTATGGAACAATCTAAAGTTCAGAAAATGAACAGGATATTATAGGACAAGGCAAAGGCAAATGGGTTGCCCTTGCACCCGAAAATATGGTTTCATTACCAGAAAGGAAATTGTTATGCCTCAGCGGAAGCCTCCGGCCGATTCAGGCTCTATCAAAAATATTCAGCCTCAAACGCAGGGCGGCGATAACCGGCGGTACGATCGGTAGTGCCAAAACGGCTGTGGAAAAATCCGTTAGCGGATTTGCAAAAAGGGAAGTAATCGAGGGGAAGGTCCTGTCTGCCGGCGAAAAAGCATTACCTTAGAAATTGATGGTCAGCCTGTTGAGGCAAAGCTGGACGGTCAATTTGAGTTTGTTAAGGAGAAATGGTGCGTTTGGTTGTGGCAGACTCTACGCAGGAGAAGTTCCCCGCTAAAAACCGGAGCTGGGAACGGAGGCGATGAGTAACAAACGGCTGGAGGATATTCTTCAGCGGCTTCAACTCAAAGCTCACTCCGGAAAATAAGGCTCTTGTACAGGAACTACTGGGCGCTAAGCTTTCCGTTATCGCAAGATAATTTTAAGAAGCTTACAGCTGATGATGAATAAGTTTCCGAAGTAGATTTGAAAAAGCATGGTGCTCGCTTTTAAAAACGGTATGGAGCTAAACAGCGAAACGGTGCAGCAGATGATGAAAGCACAGGCGCTGGAAGAGGCACTGACGGCTCGGCTGGAAGACTTGGTTAGTAAATTGACCAAAATGGTCGCCAATCAAAAATCCGATGCCTTGTTGTCGGAGATTTGTCAAAAGGGCAGCCTGAGGCGGAGACAGCTCACCGAGCAATTAAAAGCTCTTATGGGGCGGTGAAGAAAATAAAGCAGCAGCCTTTTTGACAAACGAAGTCTATCGCGACTGTTAGGCAGAAAGCGGAAATGGACGGCTTAGTCAAGATATAGAAAAACTGGCAAAAAGACTTTGCCCCAGCTGAATACGAAACCAAGCGAAAGTGCATCAAAACTGATATCTCTTCTTTCTTCGGCAGTAGCGGCAGAGGGAGAAGAAATCAAAAATACTTTAGCGGATATGAAACAGCTCTTGACGCAGGGCGAGCTCAAGGATGTTCGCCAGTTCCTGACGTTAGCCAAAAGTTTGCCGGAGGAGCTGCAAAACCATCTAAAACAAGTTTTTAGCGAGCGGATTAGTGCGGCGGCGCCGCGGCGGGCGATTTTAAGCGGACAGGAAAAAGATCCGGCAGAACACTTGGAAAAGCTTTTATACCAAATTAAATCAGCTCAAAAGGCGGTGAAACGCCGTCGGCATTGATGAAAGAGGCGGCACAGGACGCTTTGTCGGCTCGTTCCTCTCTTGGCTTTTGATGGCTAAGTTTCAGGACGCCGCTGGTTTTATGCGAGCTTCCGTTTTTGTTTGGCGATAAGGTCTTAAATGGAGCACTGTTTGTCTTAAATAATAAGAAAAAGGAAAAAGACGGAACAAAAGACGATGTATCGAGCACTCTTGCAGCTGGATTTTGCAAACCTTGGGGCATTTAGATACCTTATCCGCAAGGAAAAATCAAAAGGTACAAATTGATTTTTATGCCGAGGACAGTACCAAGGAAAAATGGCTGAAAGAAAAACTCTATCTCTTGCATAACAGCTTGCTGGATAAGAGCTATCAGGTAGTCGCCATTCAAACCTTCGTCAAAAGGACAAAATTAACGGCTTTTTCGGACTTTTTTAGCCAATGAGCAGGTCAAAAGGTATCTCGCTTTTTCCTTTGATATGAGAGCATAAATAGCAGAACATAGTGATAAAGCAAATAAAGCCTTTTTAAAAACTGGTCTGCCTCAAAGGATAGACAACGGAAAAAGTGATAGGAAAGCGGGGATAAGCTTTTTCAAAAGATAGTCTGTCAAGCTTTATAGAAAAATAGGAGAGCAAATAGCAGAATATATCACAGAAGTGGGTTAGTCCTTGAAAAGTGCCTATTTAGTGGCAGAGTCAATAGTAGAAAACAGCGAAAAGCAGAATCGCATAAAAAGGCAAAATAAAAACGAAAAAGCACATAAAAACACCAAAAAGTAAAAACAAAAACACAGAAAAAACACTGAAAAGCAAAAAAACAAAAACAAAACACAAAAAACAAAAACACAAAAAACATCGTTGCTATTAAAGGAAAAGCGAAAGGAACCGGCGGAAATGGAAAAATATGTGGGAAAAAGCCCTGCCAAACCCAAAATTAAAAAGAGCAGCCATTCGTTATGACGCTAAGGACGTAGCACCAACGGTTATCGCCAAAGGAGCGGGTGTTGTAGCGGAGAATATTATCAAGGTCGGTGAGCAGGAAAAGATTGCGATTGTTGAAAATAAGGAGCTGGTTGAGGAATTAAGCCGGATTGAGCTGGGGATAATATTCCGCCGGAATTGTATCAGATTGTGGCGGAGGTCTTGATTTTTGTTTCGATTTGGACGAATTGCGGGCAAAGACCGAGCGATTATGATGACACCAGAACAAAATGCAAAACCGAAGCCAGCGGAAAAAGAGGAAAAAGCTGCAAAACCGACTCATGCACTCCAAAGCGGAAAAACGGAGGTAGCCCCAAAAGTAGAAAGCCAAAAAGCATTACCGCCGAAGCAAGTGAAAAGGCGGCGCTCTAGAGAGCGGGCAAAAAGGTCAGCACCGGCGGAATCTGTCCCAAAACCGGAGCATGTATGCAAGACCGAAAAAGCGGAATTAGCCCCAAAAGCGAAAAAGCCCAAAAGCGGCACACGGCAGAGCAAGCGGGAAAAATTAGTACTCTCGGAGCAGCAAAGACCGGACAAAAAGGTCGTGAGCAGTACCCAAAAAGGTAAGATGTGAGGAGCAGGTGGCGGCGTATGTCATAAAGCACTGGGCTATCATATTATTGAGAGAAACTTTCGTCGCTGTTATGGCGAGATTGATTTAATCGCTCAAAAGGGCAAAGACCTTTTCTTTATAGAGGTAAAAGGGCAAAAAGCAAGATTATCAGGCGGAGCTGAAAATAAACTATGTCAAGCAACAGCGGATTTTAAATGCTTCTGCCGAATACTTACGCCACTGCAATCTATGGAAGGATTATTCCGTTCACTATGATGTGGCGGTAGTAACCGGAAAGCAGGTTCATTATATGCTGATGCTTTTGAATGGTGAAAATTGGCAAGACAGGGCGATGAAAACCCTTATATATAAAGGAGTAAAATGAAACACACGAAAAAGAAGTTTTTACAGTTTGATTTGTTATTATCGTTTCCGGATATTGTTCATGGAATGAACACAAGATTGGGCGGCGTGAGCAGTGGTGTTTGCGAAAAGCATGAATATGGGTTTGGGGGCTGGGCGACAGTCCGGAAAAAGGTTCGAGAAAATTATCATCGCTTTGCCGAGGTGCTTGGTATTTCGCCCAACTGCTATACTTTTTCCGATCAGGTACATCAAACCAAAAATTGCACATATTACAAAAGCAGATACCGGTAACGGCTTTTCCTATTTCCTAAGAAAAGGAGGCTCAAAAGGGTTGATGGCTTTATTAACAACATGAAAGGGGCGTGGCGCTGACGATTTTTCGGCGGACTGCGTGCCCATTCTTTTTATGATCCGAGGCGGCGGGTAATCAGGGCGGCATTCCGGCTGGCGGGGAACTGTTTTAGATATTGCCGGTGAAATGCTTCGGCAAATGACAGAGCGTTATGACTGCCGTCCGGCGGACATTCGAGTCGGGCTTGGGGCTTGTATTGGCAGAGAAAGCTTTGAAGTGGGCGAAGATGTAGATTTGAAAAAGAGCGGGAAATATGATATACTAAACCAAGTCTTTTTCCAAAAAGAAAAACGGAAAATATCGTTTGATTTGCGAGAGTATATTGCTTTTCCTCAGTGAGGGGCGTTTTGCCCGAGCATATCGAAGTGTCAACGGAATGTACCCTACAGGGCAACCGGAGTTATTCTTTTCGCACCGGCGGAGCGGCTTTGCTCGTGGCTCGCATATCAGCGTGATTTACCGAAAATAAAGGTATGCCGGCGATGAAACGGAAGATATGCTTAGCTTTGATAAGAAAAATTGGAACGGGATTAGTATTGACAGTGCGAAAGTCTGCACTAAACTTGCATAAAATAATGCCAGTAGGAGTGGAGGTTATGGAGAAAAATTGAAAAGTCCAGAGAACAGGAAACATTTCGAGATGCAGATTATGTGATTTCTGATATGAGGATCAAAGTATGGGTTATAAAATTGTTTTTAAAGAGAGATGCAGAAGATGAGTTGCAAGACTATAGAAAATAAAATGAATTAAATATTGAAATATTTTTATGATAAGAAATGAGGAAATACTATGGAAAACCAATCGTAGCGGTGGTTGGCAGGCCGAACGTAGGAAAATCAACATTATTTAATTATTTGGCGGGAAAGCGGATTTCGATTGTGCAGGATACGCCGGGCGTAACCAGAGATCGGATTTATGCAGACACAGAATGGCTCAACCGGCAATTTACTTTGATTGACACCGGCGGGCTGGAATTATCCAGCTCCGATACGCTGCTCAGCATATTCAGAGCGCAGGCGGAAATTGCCATTGATTTGGCAGATGTTATTTTATTTGTTGCCGACGGCAGAAGCCGGCGTAACGGACGCCGATTATGAAGTTGCCAATCTTTTTAAGAAAAGAGCAAAAAAAGCCGATTGTTTTTATGTATCAACAAGGTGGATAGCTTTCAAAAGCAAGCCAACGATATTTATGAGTTTTATAATTTGGGATTGGGTGAGCCGATTCCGGTTTCTGCTGCCAATCAGCAGGGCTTTGGTGAGCTTTTGGATGCGATTACGGCATATTTCCCGCAAGGGCAAAGGAAAAGCGGAAGAATATCCGTCCGTGGCACTGGTCGGAAAGCCCAATGTCGGCAAATCCAGCCTGCTTAATCAGCTCTTAGGCGAAGAACGCCTCGATTGTATCGGATATGGCAGGAACAACCAGAGATTCGATTGATTCGGTCGTAACCTATAATCACACCAAATATACACTTTACCGATACGGCGACTGCGCCGCAAAAACAAGGTTACCGGTGAGATTGAAAAATATAGCATTATCCGGACAGTCGCGCTGGTAGAAAAATCAGATATTACATCGCTGATGATTGATGCCACCGAGAGGCTTAACGGAGCAGGATGCCAAAAATTGCCGGAATTGCCTCGCAGAGCGGGGCAAGGGGCATCATCATTGCGGTCAATAAATGGGACGCCATCGAAAAAGATGATAAGACGATGAAACGCTTTTGAAGAAGATATCCAGCGCACCTTATCTTATTTGGACTATGCACCGAGAGTGTTTGTTTCGGCTAAGACGGGGCAAAGAATGCACCGCCTGTTCGAAACGATTGAGGCAGTGGTGCAAAACCAAAATCTGCGGGTTGCTACCGGCGTTTTTGAACGAAGTTCTCTATGACGCTATGGCGATGAACCAGCCGCCGGCAGACAAAGGGAAAACCGCCTTAAGATTTTTATGCTACGCAGGTGGGCGTAAAAAGCCGCCGACGTTTGTGCTGTTTATCAATGACAGGGAATTGATGCATTTTTCTTATCAGCGCTATATTGAAAAATAAACTCGAGAGGCGTTCGGCTTTCAGGAACGTCGCGCGGTTCGTCTTAAAGGAAAGGAAGAAAAATGATTAAGCTACTTCCGCTGATTTTAGTTGGTTATTTGGCGGTCTGCTTTCAGACGGCGTATCTGATTGGAAAAAGTCAATCGGCACATTGATATCCGCCAGTATGGTTCGGGAAAATGCCGGTGACGACCAATGCCCCTGCGGGTAATGGGCTTAAAGCTGGGACTGCTTACCTTTGCCGGTGATTTTCAAAAGCAGTTTTTGACGGTAGGGATTGTTTTGTATGTTAACAAAAGAGCCGCTATCTGCACCTCCGCCGGATTTGGCGTAATTTTTAGGGCATGATTTTCCGGTTTTTGGGCTTTCAGGGCGGCAAAGAATTGCATCGACGATTGGCGTTGCTTTTGCACTGGATTATCGGCTGGGGCGGATTTGGTTCTAACGATTATGCTTTGTGGTGATTGGCTTGAGCGCGCTATGTGTCTTTGGCGTCAATCCTTTTATGTATTAGCCTGCCGTTTGGCTTTTTGCTTTTTGGCGCCGTCCGGAATGGAGCAAGGCTTTGCCCTATGGATTGCGCTACTGAGGATTTATCAGCATCGGCAAATATCAAACGCCCTGTGGAGCGGAACGGAAAATAAGCTCAGTTTTGGTAAGAAAAAATAAGACAGGTCTATACAACCTGGAAAGGAAAGGGAATGAAGGAAAAAGCTATACCAGCGTATGGGGCAGATACCGTCTTTTACCGGAGCTGATAGGGGCGGCAGTGATTGGGATTGCGGTAACGATGAGCTTTTTGGTGCTACATAGGTATTTGCTGAAGAAGCTACGGACTCTATCGGATGCGCATCGCCGTGGCTATGCCTTAATGGGCAGGATTGCCGGCTGCTGCAAGCCGAATTATCACCGGACGCGCTTTCAGCCCAAGCGTATCGTAACAGAGGGGACAGAGGAGATGGAGCTGGAAAAATCTTGGCAGAGGCAGGGGACTTGCTCACCGAAGAAGCAGAGCTTTAGCCAAAAGAGGATGCTGATACGCTGCAAGAGCTGGAAGACCTCCGGTTATATAGTTTACGACGACTCGATTCCGGAAGATTCGCGATATAAAGCCCAGCAAATGCCTCGAGAGGCAGGAGCGAAAGTGATTAGCATAGAATTGATTTTACAGGCTTTTTATTTGCTCTTTTTGGGTGGGATTTTGTTTTCGGTGATTGGCGTCATTCCGGAACGGACTGAAACAGCAAACCATGGCGCCGCTGACTTTAATCTTGAGACTGCTGGGCGTTTCGCCGGCGGTAATTTTTGCGTGGTTTATCGGGATTACGGTGGCAATGCAGATTACGCATACGATTCCGACAGCAATGACGGCTTTGCCGGGTAGCACGATGGCGGTGCCGATGATTCAATATTGCCGAACGGCGAAAGCGCTGGGGTGCCGCATATCATTATGCGGAAATGGCGACTGCTTCGCTGATTAGCTCACTGGTTGCCGTACCGGTATCCGATTGGCATTTGCTCTGCTGTTGAGCGCCGCTGGGGGAGCTGATTAAGCCATATATTGGACTGATCTTTACGCTGGGAGCGGTTTTATTGCTTATTTATCCAAAAGCCAAATGGGGAAGCGGTCCCTGGTTTAGTGCCGTTTGCTTTTTTGATTCAGGGCGTGCAGCGATTGGCACAGGAGGGCGTTGGCAAAAGAGCTTACTTTATTTTCCTATTTTTATGGGAATAACGATTGGCCCGATGATTGCCGAGATTTTTAATGTTTTTGTGCCGGATGTTCTGTAAATCGCAGGAAGCAAAGGAACAATCAAAAGGTTTATCTGGCACCGGAGCCGGAACGAAAGATGGGCTTTTTCCCCAATCCTTTTTCGCCAATTTTCTGCCGGGCGAAAGGAAAATCATAGCGGCATCCGTACTTTCGGCTTGTACCTTTACTTTTTCGCCGGTTGGTATGACGGTGCTTTTGGGTGAGCTTTTTATCCGGAAAAAGAAATCTACGAAAAACGATGCTGACGGCTGAGATTCAAGACGCCGTTACCAATGCTACCTATATCGGCGAGCTGATTATTCCGTTATTAGCCTTTGGCTTACCGCCATCGCCGGTGGCTTTGGGACCGGCAGCACCGTTATTTAACGCACCGCCGGTATTTACGACAAATCCCGTGATGAACCTGCATAATTTTAAGCTGGTCGGATTATTTGGTCTATGGCGTGATTGGTATTCTTGGCAGGGGCGGCATTTGCTTATCCTCTGGCAATGACCAAAGCCAGAAGCTGACGGAAAAATGCTGCGCTATGTTGTGCCACGAAGCGTTAATCGGCTCTTTTGGGCTAGTGTTTATGCTGGCATTTTTACGAGGCGGGCGTTTTGGGAATTGGAATTACCTTGTCGGTGGCACTCTTTAGCGGTATTTTTGAATAATCGGTTTGGAATGCATACCGGTGTGCTTTTATGGGCTTTTATGCATCTAATTTTTATTACCGGGCTTTTTGTGGTTGTATTCTTAACGTGCTTTGATTTTTGCGCATAGATACAGCCGGTGAAGAAACTGTATCTATGTGGAAAGCCTTATTCCGATTATCTTGCCACATAGAAAAACTATGTGGCTTTTTGTTTGCCTCAAAACGTAACACCCTTAAAAAGGAGGTTTATAAAAATGAAAAAGAAAAATGCTAGTAATGGTTCTTTGTCTGATGATGACTGTTTTTGATGGGGGCTTGTAGGAGCTAATCGTACGAAGCCGGCAGAAAATACGGCGATTCCAGCTCAGGAAAAACAACGCCAAGGTCGTGAAGATTGGCGTGCTGCAGCTATTAAGCCATCCGGCATTGGATGAAAGTATCGGGGACGACCGAAGAGCTTGCCCGCTCCGGTTATACTAGGACGCAAAGACAGGGAAAGCGATTGCACTTGACCTGCAAAATGCCCATAGGGAGATCAAAGCAACTAATTGCCACTGGCAGAAAAATGGTGGAAGAAAAGAATGATATTTTAGTTGGGATTACTACGCCGGCAACGCTGTCTTTAGCCAAAGCGACTAAAGAGATTCCGATTGTCGCGGCGGGCATACTTTATCCGGTCGAGGCAGGGCTGATTAGAACGAACGAAACAGCCGGATACCAACGTAACCGGCGTCAGCGACCGGACACTCGATTCGGCGGCAATTAGAGATTATGAAAGAAATCCTGCCGGATTTGAAAAAGTGGGTGTGCTTTATACTTCCAGCGAAGATAATTCGGCAAAACAAGCAGAGGACGTCAAAGCGGCGGCGGCAGAGCTGGCATTGACTTAAAGATTACGTCCGTTGCCGGTACAAATGATGTACAGCAGGCAGCAGAAAGTGTTGCCGCAGAAGTTCAGGCAATTTTTGTACCGATTGATAACACGATTGCCAGTACTATGCCGACGGTAGTTAAAGCGGCAGACGAGTACCATATCGGTGTATTCCCATCAGCAGATACGATGGTTGCAGACGGAGGCGTTTTGGGGCTGGGCGTTGATCAGTATATGATTGGAGTTAAGGCGGCACAAATGGTGATAGCAGTATTAGATGGTGCAGATCCCTGCCCAAACGCCGATTGTTCTTGCCAATGACGGTGTTGTGTATCTGAATGAAAAAGCGGCGGAGCTGGGGATTGCCATTCCGGAAACGATTCGCAAAGACGCAAAAATCGTAGGAAAATAAAGGAGAGATGGCTGTGAACTTAGTGATTTCAGCAATTGCCCAAGGCTTTTTATGGAGCATTGTGTCTTTGGGGTTGTTATCAGTTTTCAGATTTCTGAATGTAGCGGATATGACCACCGAGGGTAGTTACCCTTTGGGGGCGGCGGTTTGCGTTATTCTAATCTGCAATGGATTTCATCCTGCTTTTGCGATGACGGCGTTCGTTTGCCGGCATGGCGGCGGGGGCAATTACCGGATTTTTATTACGGTTTGCCGGATTCCCAGCCCTTTAGCGGGGAATTTTTAACGATGACAGGACTGCTGTCGATTAACCTGCGGATTATGCGAGCGGGCAAATCTGAGCCTGTTAAATCAGGAAACGATTTTTTTGATTGGCAAACGGGCTCCCGCTTTCGAGTACGGCGGTCATGATTGCAATTGGTTTACTGGCGGTCATAATTTTTGATTCTGTTTATTCGCTGGTTCTTTTTTGACAGAAATGGGGCGCGCTGATTGCCACCGGCGATAACAAAAATGGCGGCGTCTGTCGGGGATTTCTACCGAGCGAATGACGGTACTGAGCCTTGTTTTTGGCAAATGGTATGATTGCTTTTAGCCGGTGCGATTCTGGCACAAAAATCATGGTTATGCCGATGTCAATTCCGGACAAGGCGTTATTGTAATCGGTTTAGTAGCGATTATTATTGGAGAAGTCATTTTCAGTCGTGCTACCTTTTTTTCAGCGTTTGTGTTGCATACGGTTCTGGGGGCGGTTATTTTACCGCCCTGTCGCTGCTTTTGGTCTTAAAAGCTTGATTTTTATCAGCGCTAATGATTTTTAAATTGCTTTCCGCAGGATTGATTGCCGGACTGTTAGCGTTGCCCAAAAATCAAGGCGGCGCTTAGAGCAAAAAGGGAAAATTCGAAGTTAGAGCTAGCGACTTGCTTAGAATGGAGAAACAGGATATGTTAAAGAAAGAACATACGGAACGTACAGAAAATAGAGAAAATGACAATTTGTCGGAGTCTGGTACTTTTTAGGGGCAGAGCAGGATTTTTCACCGGCAGCAGGCAGAGCCGCTGATTGAGCTAAAAACATATCAATAAAAGCTTTCGTGCCGGCACGAAGAAGTTCACCACGCATTAGAAAAAGACGTCAATTTGTCGATTTATTCCGGCGATTTTATTACGATTGTCGGCGGGAACGGAGCAGGTAAATCAACACTGCTTAACATTATTGCTGGCGACCTTGCGGCTGACAGCGGGAAATCAGTCAGGGGAAAAAACGTAACCGATAGCCATGAGCATGAGCGGGCACAGTATAATGCGGGGTTTTTCAAAAATCCGTTAGATGGAACAGCACCCCGCATGACGATTGCCGAAAATATGGCGTGGCATTTTCGACGGGGAAAAACGGCGAGGCTTTGGCGTTGAGCAGCAAAAAGGCGGAGCAGGAGATTTTTCGGGAAAGCTTTGGCGGCGTTAAAGCTGGGCTTAGAAGATCGCCCTCAATACGGACATCGGTTTGCTGTCCGGCGGGCAAAGACAGGCGGTATCGCTTTTAATGGCGACCATCAAAGAACCCGTCGCTTTTACTGCTGGACGAGCATAGCGGCAGCTGGATCCAAATACGCAAAAAGATTATGCACCTGACCGAAGAAAAATCAAGGAAAAAGGCTGACCGCCTTTATGATTACTCATAATCAGACGCTATTCGATACGGTAATCGCCTGTTACTAATGCATCAGGGCAAAATTCACTCGAGTTTTCTTCGGCAGAGAAAGAGCCTAACGGCAAATCAGCTTTATCAGGTGATGAATGAGCTGTCGGCAAATTAGGGCTGGCAGATGGATTCTCAGGGATTTTATGCTAAATTGTAATAATTTTTAATATAGTTTATGAATAAATTATGCTATAATATATAATGTTATGCAAAGAGGTATCATTTGCCCTGCGTGCAGGCAGGATATGACCGAACCACAGAAAGCGAAGGAAAATGAGTGACTATAAGATTCTCGCCCAAAACAAGAAAGCCTATCACGATTACTTCATTGAAAATTGTGAAACCGGAATGGAATGGGTGGGAACAGAAGTAAAATCCATTCGCATGGGGAAAGCGTCCATTAAAGAAAGCCACATCAAGATTATCAATGGTGAGATTTTTGTGGTGGGCATGCATATTACCCCATACGAGAAAGAGAAATATCTTCAACAAAGATCCTTTGCGGACACAGCAAGCTGTTGTTGCACCGAAAGAGATAAATGCTCTGGCGGGGGCAGCTGGCGGCGGACGGTTACTACTGATTATGCCGCTGAAAATCTACGCTAAAAGGAAGGTCTGATAAAAATGGAAATCGGGCTGGCAAAAGGGAAGAAGCTGTACGATAAACGGGAGGCTTTGAAACAAAAGGAAATCAGCCGGTCTGCCGAAAGAACCTTTAAGGTAAAGCTTTAGTACGGGGGTGTCTTGGATTCGACAGGGTTTTAGCAGTTAAAGAAGCCATTCGTAGTTCAGGGGCTACGTTAAAACTCGAAACTTAAAATTAAACGCTGAAGATAATTTAGCATTTTGCTGCCTAATTAAGTACGCTGTCCGTCCTGTTCGCTCACTGACAGGGTTGCGGGCATCATATCGGTGAGGAACTTCACGCCAGCTTTGGACGGCGAGGAAGAAGTATGAAGCTACTAAAAACCAGCAGTCTGTCTTTGGACGGTCGGCGGAGGAATGACAAAGACTGTAATGGGAGATGCTTTAATGAATGGGATTTTGGACGGGGGTTCGATTCCCCTCACCTCCACTTAGTTTTAATAAACCAATGTTGGAAAGAGAACACAGTAAATTAAAAGTTTGAAAAAGAGCGTTGTTGTTTGGTGCAGTAGCAGGGGCAGGGAACCTATGCCTATAAAAATATGAAAGAACTGAAGGTTTTTATATGAAGTCATCGTCGAGCAACTCAAGACCTTGACTACAATACGGATTTTGAAGACGATTCGGGTGGCGCTGGAGGCGAGCGAGTAAAACTGAACTTCCTCGGTGTTCATCCGGACAGCCATTCGGTTTGTTGAATGTATTTGCCATGGGCAGTTCTGCGTCAGACATTTTGGTGCCGGACGAGTGCCGAGTGATTTTTAGACGGAAATAACAATTTCAGCAGACGTTACGGTCTCGAGCCGGAAAATGAAAACAGAGAGAGTTTACACTCTATGTGATTACAAAGGCAACAGCATCTGCGATTCGGATTTGTAGAGTGCATTAAAAGCAGGGAAAAGCTGTGGGCTGCGTTTGCGGCTGTGAGAAGAAAGCGTACGAAGATGGGATGGAAGACGCAGAATGCGGTTGCTTCGCTGCGGAGAAAAGAAAGAAAAAGTATCCACATCCGAAAAATAAGCAGAAAAACAGTATGGAATGTTAGATAAATTAGAACGAAAAATCGGCTGGCTGGCGATTCCAAACTTGATGCTATATATATTTTGACCGGCAATGTTCTGGTCTATCTCATGCAAATGTGGGGAGCCGATTTGACGGCGATGTTATGCTAACCGAGATGCTATTTTGGCGGGGCAGGTCTGGCGGATCATCAGTTTTATCTTTATCCCGCCGGCGGCATTTTCCCGGCAGTATGATGAGCGTGCTGATGGCGGCGCTGATTATTTTTCTTTATTATATGTATTGGTCGCCAATTAGAGTACGCTATGGGTTCGTTTCTCTTTACTCTGTATTATCTGTTGGTATGCTGGGGGTGATTGGCACCAGGCTGCATGGCGGCAGTATCAGCGGCGTTTACTTAAACTCTTCCCTGTTTTTGCCTATGCGGTTTGTTGCCCGATGAACTGATTTTTGTTTGCTGTTTTTCTGCCGATTAAAATCAAATACTTGGCATATGTTAACGGGGCACTATTGGTTCTGCAATTTGTGTTGACATCGGTTATCGGTAAGATTTTAATTATCACCGGCGTGCTTAATTTTTGCTGTTTTCGGCAAAAGCTGTTGGCAGGCAGATGACGCATTGGAGCGAGTCGCAAAACGTCAGCACCAGAGATGGAAAGTGATACAGGGCGGAAAAATCCTATCAGGTGCAAGAGTCGCATTCGGCGGCGAAGCATTGCTGTGAGATTTGCGGCAGGACGGAGATTGACTCGCCGGAGCTGGAGTTTCGGTATTGCCTCGGCTATGAAGGATATCCAGATACTGTATGGAGCATTTGCACAACCATACACACAGCGAAAACGGTGAGGCGTGAAAAATATTGTAATGGTTTTGAGAAAAGCTTTCCTTTTGGGCAAAAAGATGCTCGGCGAGGAAGTCTTTTTCTTTTGTCAAAAGGACATGCTGTTGCACAGAGTTATTTTTCTTGACGAAAAGAAATGAAAAGCGCAAAAAATCTAACAAAAAGTAAGGGAAATCTTTTTGTGTATTCTGTATACACTTGTTTATTTCAAAAACAATCTATAAACATTAAATTGGTTTGCAAAAAGTCATAACAATTATTGATTTTTATGGAAAATTTGTTTTATATTATAAAGGGTTAGGCTGAATTAGTGAGTACAATTTTGCAAAACAAACAGCATGGGGATCAGGTGGTTTCGATCTTGTTTTCGAAATGCCTGATTTACACATCAGCTACAGCGAAAATCGAACAAGCGACAAGCAGCAAGGTTAAGGCGAATAGATGAGTGTCTAACTACATTTCATGGAGGTCACCCTCGTATTCCAAAGAGTTTCACGAAATCAATTCCGATTAAGGATGTAACACCGGGAGAAACAGTTTACTATTTTGATGCACACAAAAATATTGGTGCACCTCTGTAAACCAATTGTCAAAAGTCGGAGATGAGGGTACTGGTTGGGCAAAAATAGGACAGTGACTCATTTGTATCATCGCCGGTACATAGTAGTGTGTCCGGTACAGGTTCAAAAGATTGTTAATGTTTTACTGCCGAATGGAGCCAGGGAAGCGTACGTACTGATATGCCAATGATGGCCAGTATCGCCGCACCAAAATGGAAACAAAGCACTGTGCGGAGCTTTCAGGAGGAGATTTTGCATTTGATTCGGGAAGCAGGTATTGTCGGTTTAGGCGGTGCGGGCTTTCCTACGCATATCAAGCTGAATCCGCCGGCAGATAAGAAGATTGAATATATTTTGCGATTAACGGTGCCAGAATGGAGCCGTATCTACCTCCGACCACAGGATTTAGTGGAAGAGCCGGACGCAGTGGTGCGGGGACTGGAAGTTATTTATACACTGTTTCCGGATGCTCAAAGGCACAATCGGCGATTGAAGATATAAGCCGGATGCCATTGCGGCAATCGAAAAAGCAATCGCCGGCAAGGCCGTATGTCGCTTTGTGTGATGGAAGCGAAATATCCACAAGGGCGGAAAAACAGCTGATTTATTCGGCGACCAAAGAAAAGTGCCAAGCGGCAAGCACTGCGGCGGATGTCCGGCTGTATCGTAGATAACGTAGATACAACGGTAGCCATCGGTCGGAGGCAGTGCGAGGGAACGCCGCTGCGCGCCGGATTATTACGATGTCGGGGAAATGTATGATCAGCCCGCCAATTATCGTCGTGTCGCTGGGGGTATCCTATCGCCAGCTGATTGAAATGTCGGGTGGTCATCCGGAGGAAGCCGTTAAGATTATTCATGGCGGACCCGATGATGATGGGACTGGCGATGTTTGACTATGATGTTCCGGTCATGAAAACTTCCTCTTGTATTTTGCTACTTTCCCAAAAAAGAAGGCGACCATTTGTGAGAAAGATGCCTGCATTCGTTGTATGGTCGCTGCACGAGAGCATGTCCGATGAGCTTGCCTGCCGCTGGAGCTGGATCGCTGCCAGAAACAACGATGCGGACAGATTTTTGCGTTGCCATGGGCTGGATTGTATTGAATGTAGCTCTTGTTCCTATGTTTGTCCCGCTAAACGGCATCTGGTTCATTCCATCCGAGTCAAAGCGGGAACTAATGGCTACGAAGCATAATCGGAGGTAGAAAAATGTTAAATATTGTTTCCTCATCTCCTCATATTAGAGATAAAGCCAGTACCAAAAGCATTATGCGAGATGTTTTCTAATCGCTCTGGCACCGGCGACCTTGTGGGGATTTTATGTCTTTGGATTAAATACAATTATCAATGTGGCATTGGCGGTCGCTTCGGCAGTACTGTTTGAGTATTTATATGAAAAGCTTTTTGAAAAAGCCCAGTACCATTGGAGGTGATATGTCGGCGGCACGCGCTGTTACTGGGACTGAACCTGCCGCCATGGGACATTACCTATTTTGGACCGATTTTGGGCGGCTTTATTGCGATTATTATTGTAAAGCGGTTACTATGGCGGCTTTAGGTCAAAACTTTATGAATCCGGCATTGGTCGGCAGAGCTTTTCTGCTGGTATCGTTTGCCGGTTATATGACTACTGGCCGAATTAGCTGCTCAAAACAGCGGACGTTTTACAGGAATTGATATGGTAACCCGGAACGACCCGTTAGCACTTTTAAAGACCGGCGACTTTTACCAACCGGCGAATTTGGCGACCGGCGATGTACCGGTTACGCTTGCCGATACCTTTTGGGCTTTATCGGCGGCTCGATTGGTGAAGTGTCTGCACTGGCGTTGCTGCTTGGAGCGGGTTATCTGTTTTACCGCAAAATTATTACCTGGCAGATTCCGGTTAGCTTTATCGCTATGTTTTCGCTGATTATGCTTGCTTTTGGACAAAAGCCATGGGATATCCAGTGCCCTGGCATTTCATCTGACAGCGGGGGACTGCTTTTTGAGTGCGTTCTTTGTGTAACGGATTGTTCGACCTCGCCGATGACCGGCAAGGGACAGATTATCATGGGGCTGGGTTGCGGCTTTTTAACTGCGTTGATTCGGCTCTTTGGCGGGTATCCGGAGGGCGTCAGCTTTGCCATTTTGATTATGAACTTATTTGTACCGCTGCTGGATAACTTTTTAATTCCGACATCTTTTGGGGAAAAAGAAATGAATAAAGAAGCTGTGAGAACAAAAACCCGCTTCGGAAGTGTTTTTGATTATTAAAAATACGTTTATTTTATTTGCTATTACTGCCGTTGCAGGACTTACTCCTGAGTGTACATTCTATTGACCGAGAGGCGCCGATTGCGGCGCAAGCGATTATTCAAAGAGATAATGCCTTAAACGCTGTTTTACCGGACGCTACCTTTGAAGAGATGACCATTACCGATGCCGAAAAATATCCTAAATCCTGCAGGTTTTTGCCGGAAAGGATAGCTGAGCGGTAATATTAAAGGGATATGCCTTTATGCTTGCCAATAAAGAGCTATGGCGGAGCATACCGCTGGTTGCCGGTATCGGTGCAGACGATAAAATCAGCGGCATTGATATCATCAGCCATTCGAAACACCGGTCTTGGTGCCAATGCCGATCAAGACGCTTTTAAGAATGAGTTTAGGAAAAAGCGCGCCGAGGAGCTGGCAGTATCAAAAGAGCAATAACGATGGTCAAAATATTGAGGCATTAAGTGGTGCGACCATTACCTCTACGGCAGATCGTCGGTGCGGTCAATGAAGCGGTCGAATACTACCGGACGCGCCTGAAAGGAGGCAAATAAATGAACATAGTAAAAGAAAAGAATTAAAGCGGGCATTATTTCAGATAACCCGATTTTTTGTTCAGGTGCTGGGTGATGTGCCCACGCTGGCGGTTACCAGCTCCGCCGTGACGGATGTCGGCATGGGCTTATCCACGACGGTCACGTTTTAATCGGCTCTATATGGTTATTTCCATGCTCCGAAAAGATTATTCCGGCAAAGGTGCGGATTCCAGCTTTTATCGTGGTTATTGCTACCTTTGTTACGATTATTGACCTGCTCTTGCAAGGCTTTATTCCAGCCTTTACTGCTTCGCTTTGGCTTATTTGTTCCGCTGATTGTAGTTAACTGTATCGTTTTGGGACGGGCAGGCTTATGCCTCGAAAAATCCGGCTACTGCCGTCAATGCTGGATGGCTTGGGTATGGGCTTAGGCTTTACCGCTGCGCTTTTGATTTGGGCTCGATTCGAAATCTTGGGTGCTACGTCAGATTTTTGGCGTTACGATTTTACCGACCGCCATTTATCAGCCGATTACGATTTTTCTTGTTGGCTCGGTGCATTTATCGCTTTGGGCGTAATGTTGGCGGTTTATAACTATCATCGTGCCAAAAAAGAAAGAGGCGAGCGCATGACCGAATATATTTTACTCTTTATCGGCGCAGTCTTTGTACATAATCGTAATTTTAGCACGTTTTCATGAAACTCGTCCGTTCCTAGGCAGTATCAAAAAATTGAAACGAGCAATCGGTATGGGTGTAGCAGTTACGCTGTTATCACTCTGGCATCGATTATGACATATTTTGTCGTATAACATCATTTTGGTGAACCTGAACTTAAAAAATACCTGTATAATATCGTCTTTATTTTTGGTTATTGCCTCTTTTGGTACAGCTGGTTGAAATGATTATTCAAAAGACCAGTCCGGCGCTTTTTATCAGGCACTGGGCGTGTACCTGCCGCTGATTACAACGAACTGCGCGGTTTTGGGTGTGGCAGTTATCAATATGAAAGAAGAATATAACTTGATCAGAAGCAACCATGACGGCTTTGGTACTGCTGTCGGATTTTTAGTCGCCATTGTTCTTTTGGCTCGGTATTCGGGAAAAATGGAGTACTAATGATATTCCGAAGCCCTTTTAAGGGATATCCGATTGTTTTGTTAACAGCAGGGTTGATGGCGATTGCCTTTTTCGGATTTACAGGTTTGATTAAATAGGCTATAACCGTTTCTGACAGTTTCGGAAAAGAACGGCTTTGATAGGGAGGGATTTAGAAAAATGAATGAGGTAGTGGTTACCATGTCGGTAATCGGCGGATTGGGTTTGGTTTTTCGGTGCCGGTTTGGGTGTGGCGTCTAAGATTTTGCGGTCAAGGTCAAATCCCTTGATACCGAAGTAGAGAGGCTTTGCCCGGCGCTAGTTGCGGTGCTGCAGGTAAGGCGGGCTGTGATGCGTATGCCAGGCAGTCGTGAAGAGGGTGCACCGATTAATTTATGTCCGGTTGGCGGTGCCAATACTCTGGGCATGATTGCTAAGATTATGGGTGTAGAGGCAAGGAAGGCAAGAAAAAGGTTGCCTTTGTGCAGTGTAACGGTACCTGCGAAAACGCCAAACAAAAATAGTGAATACATTGGTATCAAGAGCTGTGCAGATGCAGCATATCTACCGGGGGCGGTCGAAGGCTTGCCGATACGGCTGTCTGGGTTGGTTCTTGCGTGCGCGTGTGTAGCGGAGCGTTAGCGTACTGTTGACGGGATTGCGGTAGTCGATCGGAAAAATGTATTTGCCTGCGCAGCAAATATTGCTGTCTTGCCCCAAAAAGCTGAGTTGAAATTGTGCCGGACGAGAAAAAGTTCGGGTACGTTTGTCGCTCGTTCATTAAGGGTAAAAGGAGTAATGGACGTTTGTAGGTGGGCTGTGTTACCTGCAGCAGAGTGCGAACAGGAATGCAAGTTTGACGCTATTCATGTGGTTGACAATGCTGCCCATGTGGATTATGAAAAAGTGTAAAGCAGTGTAATGCCTGCGTCAAGGTTTGTCCGAGACACATTATTGACGATCAGAGTAAAAAGGCGGTTGCGCCGTGCTAGAAACGCAGCGGCAAGCACCGGAAAAAGGAAGCAATGAGGTTCTCCTGCGTGAACAAAGCGGCATAATTGTCTTTTGGGCGGTTATGCCGCTTGTCCTATATCCATCAGGGCGCAGAAAAATATTTATTCAGCAGGACTCTTCCCTCGTAAAAAAATTCTGAAAATGGTCGATATCAATAATAGGAATAAATTTACGGGACAGTGGCAAAAGGAAAGCAAACAGGGAAAAATCAAGGGCTTAGGGATAAGCCAAGGAAAATCAAGGAGGAAACCGTATGAATATTCAAGCAAAGTAAGTTTATCCTCGGCAATCGGGCAGGTGCTTTTCCTGTTGCATGGAAAAGAAACGCTTTGCCAAGACCGCTTCTTTTACAAGAAGAAAGAATGGATAGAGGCAGGAATACCGGACGAAAGGTAAAAGAAAAGGTGAAGAAAAACAGAAGAACTAAAAATGGAAGAGCTGCTCCGCTCTGCCAAAGAAAAGTATGAACAGCTTGACGGGAGCAGAACAGAAGATTCTTTTGATAGCGTGCGGTGAGGAATTAACGGAAAAAGACTCTTCCAGATCTTGGGCCGCAGGCTTCGCAAAGCAGACTGGCGGCTCGCCGGCGGCGAGAGCTTGAGCCGACTGGCAGGGCCAGCAGAGCCGAGCAAAGCAGATCTAATGAGTGCGCAAGCAGGAGGTGCAATGGCGTTCAGTGCCGGCAAAAACGGTGATGGCAACGAATATGCCGGTTGTTATCCGGCGCCCGCGTTAACAAAGCCGAAGGGCGAGTATTATCGCAACGAATTAAAGATCAGAGCTGGATATTGAAGTTTGAGGGAGCAGAAAGCTCAAAAACCGGTAAGTGCATCGGCTTTTTCTCGATGGTTGAGTAAGCTTTCAGAAATAAAATCAGGGTTTCAGGTGAGATGGCGTTTGGCTGTCTCACCTTTTCTAGCATGGAACAATAAGCTTTTCGTGAATGATAAATCTCAATTATTTGGAGAAAATGTCGATAGGAACGATAAAGTAGCAGTATTATAATAGGCATAAAATAGATGTTTAAAATTATAAAACATCTTGCCGGACTGTATGGGCAAAATCAAGAAAGGAACGTCGACGATGAGAAGATCTTTATTTAAGTATGCTGGATAATATCAAGACGGGGTTTATTTTGTGGATAAAAACAGGATGATTCAATTTTTGGAACAAAGGGGCAGAAAAATAACCGGATATAAAAGCCGAAGAAATCGTAGGGGCTACAATACTGCTTTAAACCACGATTGATGAGCAGGGAAAGCCCTTATGCTTTAGTGGGCTGCCCGCTTTTTGACCACCATTGACGGCATGATAAGAACCGAAAAAAGTGTTCGTGCGACACAAAGAGGCTACCGATTCCGCTGGTTGTGAATGTTTATCGATTCGGGAAAATGGAGAAATTATCGCTCGGTTGAGATATTTACACAGAACTCACGGCAAAGTATATGATGATAAGCTCATCGAAGATTTGTCGGGCAGAGCGATGTACGATTCTCTACGCAGCTCTAATCGATCGTATCTTGGGAGCTTTTGGGCTATCGACTGGCAGAGTATCATCCTTCGGCAAGCAATTTGCGGTACTGTTTGGCGATAGTGACCATTTTAGACACTTTAATAATAAATATGGTCATAATATCGGCGATGCGGTGAGTAACTACTATGTCCAAAAGTCTTTCGCAGACGATTAAGAAAATAATATATTTCGGCCGTTGGGGCGGGGAAGGTTGTCAGCGTGCTCAGTATCAACCGGGCTATGGAGGCGTCTATTATTGCAGAACGGATTCAGGCTGGTAGAAAATACGGAGATTCCGACCGCCGATGGAAAGCAGCTGAAAGTTACGATTAGCATCAGGAATTACCATGTCAAACGCGAAGATACGCAGAAGTATTCTAGGAGCCGATGAACTGATGTATCAAAAGCATGCCGGCAGAAATCGGATTAGTGTCGATACCGTCGTAAGAGAATAAAAAGGAATAAAAATGATCTTTAAGTACTGCTTTAAAAACAAAAATCTAAAAGGATTTTGCAAAGAAAGCAAAGAATATTATAATATATACTAAAAATATTGCAAAATATTTTTAAAAGTCATTACTATTTACCGATAAGGAACAAAGGAAGCTTGCACTTTATCTCGATACCTACCAGAACGGAGGACGACTTATGAAAAATTATTCTACTGAAAACATCGAAACATTGTGCTGCTCGGTCATGGCAATAGTGGTAAGACCACCCTTGCGGAGGCCATTACATGTATCTGGTCTTACCGAAAGACAGGAAATATTCGGACGGAAATACCGTATCCGATTTTCGATAAGGAAGAGATTGAGAAAGTTTTCAATTAGCACCTCTTCCTAATTCCGATTGAATGGAATAACAATAAGTTTAATGTGCTGGATACGCCGGGTTATTTTTGACTTTGTAGGGTGAAGTCAAACAGGCGGTTCAGGGTAGCAGATGCCGCTATTATCGTGGTATCAGGACGCTCCGGCGTGGAGTTGGTGCCGAGAGCATGGGAATACGCCGATGGAAAATGAATATCGCCAAGGCGATTTATGTATCGGGCATGGACGATGGGCATGCCAGATTTTAAAACAAAGATTTTGGAAGATTTAAAAGCTGTATTCGGTAAAGACTAGTGCATTCAGGTGCGATTTATGAAAATGAGAAAGTTTGTCGGCTGTGGATGTTGACAAGATGGAAGCCTGACGCTTTGTAAACATAGCAGTGAAAACTGCCCCGATTCCGGAGGGCATGGACGTTTAATCGCACCTGCCAGAGAAATGATTTTTGAGAGCGTGCTAGAAACCGATGAAGCTTAATGGAAAAATATTTTAACGGCGAAGAGTTTTTCCTTAGAAATCAAAACCGCTATTCGTAAGGGCGTAATTGACAGACAACATGCCGGTATTTTGCGGTGACAGCATTCGGACAGCAGGTGTAACAGTACTGCTGAAATACGATTGAAAAATATTTACCGACACCGCTGGAAGGAACACCGGTGTGAAAAGCCAGACCTTGTTACCAAAGAAGAAGTGGAAAATCAATGCGACAGCAACAGACCGGTATCGGCATTTGTCTCTTTAAGACGATTGTGAGATCCGTATGTCGGCAGTAATTTTCATTCTTTCCGAGTTTTATTCCGGAACAATTAAAAGAGGAATCCAGCTTATATAACAGCCGGCGAGGGAATGTCGAAAGATTGCCAGACTTTATACCTTAGCCGGAAAAGAGCAAATCGAAGTGGGCGGCTATGTGCCGGTGATATCAGGGCATTTGTGAAATTAGATAGCGTCAAGGTAGGCGACACCTCATGCAGTGAAAAGAGAAAAGCGGCTTTTGAGGGCGTCAATGTCCGGAATCTCTGGCATATCGGGCGATTAAGCCGAAAACCAAAGGGCGATGAAGATGATTGGTACCGGCTTTAGCTCGGTTAATGGAAGAAGATCCGACCATTCATCTGGTGCTGGACAAAGAAAACCGGCAGGAGCTGTTATATGGTGTCGGCGGGCAGCATTTGGAAATCATTGTCAGCAAATTAGCCAGCAAGTATAATGTCCAGGTGGTTGATTGCACCGAAGGTGCCAGTGTCAGAAACCATTCGCAAGAAAGTACAGGTTCAAGGTCGCATAAAAAGCAATCCGGCGGTCATGATCAATTCGGCGATATTATTATAGTATTTGAACCGTCCGGCAATCAGGATAAGTCCTTGAGTTCTTTGAAGAAGTCTTTGGCGGATCGGTTCCGAAAACTATTTCCCAGCAGTGGAAAAGGGCTTGGAAGAATCAGTACAGGCAGGTGTTTTGGCAGGCTATCGGTGGTTGGCTTAAAAAGCAACGCTGATTGACGGATCGTATCATCGGTAGACTCCTCAGAAATGGCATTTAAGATTGCTACAACGATTGCCTTTAAAGGGCGATGAAACAGCAATCCCGTACGCAGAGAACCGATTGCAAAGGTTAAATTACGGTTCCCGATGAACGCTGGGTGATATCACGGGCGACATCACGAAACGTCGTGGTAAAATCTGGGCATGACTCCGGTAAAGGGCAAGCAAGTCGTTGAGGCGGGAGGTGCCGGCGCTGAGCTTTTATGAGTACGGCTACCGATTTACGCTCGATGACGCAGGCTCAGGGCGAGTACTCGTTGCGTTTGACCGCTATCAGGAAGCACCGAGAGGAGGTGCAGGATAAGGTTATTCAAGACAGAGAAAAGAATAAAGAAGAAAAGTAAAATTTCTGAAAATAAAGAGTCTTTGCTGGCAAGCGTTAGAATAAAATCAAGTTCAAGGTGGGATGGCGTTTTGCTATCTCACCTTATAGTCTTCGGAACAATAGCGTGTGATAAAAGTCTCTATTTTTAAACGAAAACTATGGTAAGCTCCCTTTACCGGAAACGGATCCGCTAAAATACATGAAATCTTTGCGACTTATTGGCATTCGACGAATTCGGCGCTTTTGCCGGAATAGGAATCAGAGATTTTCCCAAAATGCGGACAGTCATAACTCTTTTGTCGACTTTTATGCGGAAATATGTTACTATGATACCAAAGTGTAAATAAAAGAAAAATAGCTTTTTCGGTGAGAAAAAGAGCGTATCGGGATTAGCTTAGTGCTTATGCTCCCGTCCTAAACCGGCAGTCCGGTAACCAAACGCTAACTAATTTATGCTTGAAAAAGGCTGTCCCAAGCGGTCAGTCAGGAGGATATCATGCCAGAAAACACTCATAAAAGACCAGTAAACCCCACATCCGGTATCGTTTCAGAATTATATTACCGGCAATCCCGCCAATGATTTCATTACTAGCGGTAATGTCCGGCAAAGGGCGGTGTCAGCAAATCAACGGTTTCCGCCAGATTTGGCGATGACCTTGCAGGAGGCGGGATATCGCACGGTATTTTTAGACGCCGATTTAATCAGCCCCCAGTATTTCCAAGACTGCTCGGCATTGAGAGGCAGATGATGATGACCAAAGACGGTTTGCAGCCGTTTCTTTGGCAAAACGGCTTAAGGTCGTATCCATTAACCTGATGATGGATCAGGAAGATAAGCCCCTGATTTGGCGGGGGCCTGATTACCAACTACCATTACAGTTTTATCACGGATATTATTTGGGGCGAATTAGACTATCTGGTGATTGACCTGCCGCCGGAACGAGCGATGTCAGTGACGACGATTATGCAGTCGATTCCGGTTGACGGAATTCGATGGTATCGGTACCGCAGGATATAGTGGTATCCATGATTTAGTCAAAGGCAGCTGGTATGGCAAAAAGTCCATCCGTACCGGTATTAGGGCTGAGTAGAAACCATGAGCTACCTGCAATGCCCGCATTGTCAGGAAAAGAGTGCCTGTGTACCATCGGAAGAATTGCCCAATTTTGGCGGAGAAAAGAAGTTGGATTTGTAGTCGAGCTTCCGAGTGAAGCCCTCAGTTTTCGACAGTTTATCAGCGAGATGAAGAATTGCGTCTATTTTCTAAGATTAGCCGGTCAGGTGCGGGGAGCGATTGCCGAGAGAAAAATTACCGATGAGGGCGGACCAATGCGGCGAGCCGGTGTTGAGTGGAGAAGATGATGCAACAAATTGATTTGGATTATGCGGCGACCACGCCGGTGGATTCAGCGGTACTGGCGAAAATGTTGCCGCATTATACGGATTTTTATGAAAATCCATCGGCACCATCATAGTCAGCGGATTAAAACTATGATTTTGGAAAATGCCAGAAGGCAGTATTACGCTGGTGCAGCGCTGGCACCGGGAGATTGTCTTTTACTCCGGCGGAACGAAGTCCAATAATTTGGCGATTCTGGGCGCCGGCAGGCAACGGGAACGGGCGCATTTTATCACAACGGCAATTGAGGCATGACTCGTGTCTGCGTTCGTTTTGCGCAGCTGGAAAAAGAGGGGCATAGCGTTCATTATTTGCCGGTGGAAAAAGATGGGCGGATTCGCTTATCGGACTTAGAAAATGCAATTTGTCCGGAAACAAAACTGATTTCGGTGATGACCGTCAATAACGAAAATCTGAACGATTCAGGACATTCCGGCAATTTCGGCGGTGCCCGCCGCCAGCGGGACTTTTCTTTTTCGTCAGCGGACGCCGTTGAGCTATCCGGAGCAAATCGAGGTGTCAGCGCAGGATGCCGATATGATTAGCCCATCGGCACATACAGCATTTACGGGCCGAAGGGAATAGGTGCTGTATGTCCGCAAAGGGATTCGGATCCGCCTCTACTTTTGGCGGGCATCAGGAAAGCGGCAGGCAGCGGAAACGGAGAATGCAGCAGGAATTATCGGCTTTGGCGCAGCGACGATGGAGGCTTGTCTGGCGTGAATGGGATATTCGGCAAGCACACGGGCGGGAGCTCATGCATTTTCTTGCGGGAAGAGCCATCGAGCTGGCAGGATGTTGAAATAAAGCGGCTCGGCAGTGGCGCATGGCGCGAATGAGTGGTCATTTGTCGATTGCGGGGTATCGACCGAGGCGCTTTAACGATGCTGGTTACGACATGGGATTCGGTATTTCGGCAGGCTCCGCCTGGTCAGGCGGGAGCTATCATGTTTCGCATGTACTGACTCGCCTTTGGGGGAACCGGAGGGACGAGCGCATTTACGTGCATTCTCTGGGAAATGGACAACAACCGAAGGAATTAAGCCGTGGAAGTCTTGCGGGGGCTGTTACAAAAGTTAGTAACAAGCGGCTAAAGAAAACAAGAGAAAAGTATCCTTTCGCCGGAGATAGATGAAAAATAAGGAATAGTGGATTACGAAAGCGCATTTTAAAGATGGAAATCTTGTACAAGCATTTACTGTGCGTTTCGGAATGTTCATTTACGGGATGAACACCACTGGCGAGACTTTAGTCTGCAGCCGCCGTTCCAAATTACGGGAGCTTTTAAACCTATTAACCAGAAAATAAGCTCTTTAGGCGTACTGGTCGGTGCGGCTGATTACAGCGCTGATTCCAGCGAGCTCGGCGGACTGCGGTTATGGTTGTCGGTTTTGTTAATGCCGGACCGATGAACCCGAATCAGGTTGTCGGCGTGATTATGGGTGCCAATATCGGTACGACCGTTACCGCCCTGGATTGTATCAAGCTCGAGGTGGTTTTCAGGTACCGACACCCGGAAAACATCGCGCCGCTGGCGATTAGCGGCGTTGGAAATGCTATTTTGATTTTTCACGCACTCGGAAAAGAAAAGCTGATTGCGCTGATGATTGTCGGCTTCGGACTGATTTTCTATCGGTTTGGAGCGTAGGAAAATGTGATTATGCCGTACCGAGATCTCGGAGATTTTTCAAAAATATCTTTGTCTTTTGGGAGCAATGCTTGTTTGGTGTTTAGCCGGTGCGTTGGTAACGGCAATAGTCCAAAGCTCATCTCTCGCCAGTCGTCGGTATTTTCGCAAACCTGGCGATGTCGGGACTGGTGCCAGATGAATGCGGCAACGTTTATATTATTACTGGGTCAAAACTATCGGTACAAACCGTTACTGCCATGATTTCCTCGGTGGAAGCGCCAGCAAAGAACGAACGCTAAGCGGGCGGCAGTGCTGCACTACCGTTCAATATGGTCAGCGGTAAAGTCATTTTCGCTGTGGCGGCAATGCTCTTTTTGACTATTACGACCAGATTTAGGCGGTGGGTTCAATTACCGGCTCCTGGAAATGCATGTTCCATACTTCCCTTTAATATTCTGAATATTGTATGCTGTATCCGTTTTCGGATTTGCTTTTGACCACCTGCGCCAAAAAGTACTGAGTTCCGGGCGAGGACAAAGCCGAGCAAACCGTCGAGCTGGTGCATTTGGACGACCGTATTTTGGAAAGCTCTGCTGCTTGCGTTCAGTCAACCGTGCACAAAGAAGCGCGCGCATGGGACAACATATTCCTGGAATCCTTGCTACGCTACGCAGGATTTGATTCAGCAAAGACCGGAATACACGCTGGAAAATCCTGAGCGTCGGGAAAATACCTCCAAATACTATCAGCTGATTGCGCAGTTTTGGTTAGAAAGCTCGGCAATCTTTCAGATTTCCGAGCATCAAAAGAATGGTGGTCCAGCGACCATATTCGGCGACGATTGACTTAGAGTACCGGCGATTGCGATCAACAATGATAACTCACGATATTGCCGGCGAGGCGTACCCAAAGCGTAGAGTGTAGAACTTTCAGCGATATGGCAACGTTCAGCGATATCAGTCGAAATGGTAAGAAAAAGTGAAAATCGTTGAACTGGCGCTAAAATTACGAGAAACCAATGCTCAGCTACATTGCCAAAATTGAGGAGTTTAGAAGAAGAAATTGACGATTTGGAAGAAAGGTCGGGTGCGACTGCAGTCGCACGCTTGATTTCCGGCGCCTCGCGATATCCGGCTCGGTATCTTGTGGATGCGGTATCGCATTTGGAAATGAATTAGCGATCATGCCTTGAAAAATGGCATATTGCGTTAAGGAATAGGCTACTAAGCTAAACGAGGAGGACGCCCCAATGGAAGAATCGACAAATTGAAGTGGTAAATTTGCTGAAAAACAATCAAAGAGCCCAGCCTTACATAAAGCTGCTTTTGGATACGAAGATCCGGCTGACATCGCTGGACTGATGGACATGAATTCAACCGATAAGCGAGTTTGCTGGTCGCATTTCGAATATTTACCTGGCGACGGCGGCGGCTGTGGGTGCACTACGCACGGCAAAAGATTTTGTGGTGAGTCTGTCAGTGAGGCGAGGTTTCCGCATTGTCACCGAAACTGTTCGTCGATGAGTGCGGTTGACTTTGATGAAGAGATGCCGGCGGTCGTGGTAAAAGATTTTTGAAAAACACTTCGCCGGAGATGAGAAAGGAAATTAACCGTGCTGCTCCAGCTATCCTGAGTGATCTGCCGGTACGATTATGACGACCGAGGTTTGTCGGACCTGCGAGCCGGCTTAACGGTAAAAGAGAGGCAATTACGTCGGCGTATTCCTGCAGATTGGAATTGATAGTGAAACGACTTAACGTTTTGTGCGTGATTGACGATAATCGGCGTTTGCTCGGGCTTTTGGTACCTCGTAAAATTATTTTATCCACGCCGGAAATGCTGATTGGCGATATTATGGATACCAATGTCATCAAGGTGATCACCCCAAGCGACCAAGAAGAAGTGGCGGCGTTATTTAGCAAAATATGACCTGCTGTGCGATGCCGGTGGTCGATACCGAGGACCGACTGGTTGGTATCGTAACGGTGGTTGACGATATCTTAGACGTTATCGAAGAAGAGACGCAGAAGACTTTGCTATCATGAACGCGCGAGCCGTGGATGGCCCTTTATCTGGTGAAACTGATGTGCGCTGGCAAAGCGCCCGGATTGTGCAGCTTCTGGTACTGATGATTTGCTGCTACCTTTTACCGGCATGCATTCCCGCCGGTATGAAGGGCGGTCTGCTAAGCTCGTGGTTATTTTAGCGTCCGCTATCCCGATGCTGATGGACACCGGAGGAAAATGCCGGTCTGCGGAGTCCTCCACCCCTGATTATTCGTGTGAGTTGGCACTGGGGAGCTACGGCTGAGCGACTAGACTCTTTATGCGTTTCATCAAGCCTAATCTGTCGGTACGATCTTTGAGCAATTAACTGCCCGTTGCACCGGATTGAAAGAGCACCGCCAACGATTGCACCAACCGTTGCTTAAAGTATGATAGTGGCGGTACTGACTGCGCAGTCTGCGGCGGGCTTTTCGCCGGTTCTGTGCAGCGCCTGAAAATGGATCCGGCGATTATGGCGGGCGCATTTATTGCGACAATTAAGCTGATGCCTTTAGCGCTGATTGGTTTACTCCAATTTGCTCGCGTATTTTTATTTTGAGGCAGCACTACTCAGTTTACTCTGTACAGCGAGTCGCCAAATTATTCTGCGTGACTGGCGGGCGATGAGGCCCCACGATGAGCGATCGGAAAACCGACTTTCGCTCAATTGCAAAGCAAAACCGCGCTGAAAGCACTTTTGTTGGCGGGAATTCAGCGGTAATTTATAGCGTTTATGGGATTCGAGACTTATTTCAACTTCAGGCTGTCGGTTTGCGGCACTGTAAACTGGTTTTCTATCGGCGGTCAGCGGCTCTTTTGCATCTTGCTAATTTCGTTGGACAGGGCCGCAGCGGTCAACTAAATAATCCGCTAACTGCTGGCGGTTAAACGGAATACGAAAAGAATAACTTCCCTGTGCTGTCGCTTGAAAAAGAAAGGCAAGACAACAGCCGGGCGCGAATGGATTTTGGAGGGCAGTGAAATCCGGCGGGACAGATTTAAGTTTTTGAGCGGCAATCATCAGCAGATTTCGCATCAGCTTACTGTGATAGGAACGAGCTTTGCTGCAAAACTGCAAAATATCAGCCATACCGATAAACAGCACCGAGCAATCGGTCGCGGCGACTACGCTGATGAGGGCGGGAATTGGGAACGCAGGCATAGGTTTCGCCAAAGATTTGTCAGGGCCGACCGTTCAAAAATACTTTTATTGCCCCAAATATCGTCATGCTCAATCGACACGCTCCCCCGCAAAAGGTAAGCCGATATCTCGCACCTGATCTCCGGCATGATAAATAATTTCCGATTTTTATATATCTTTTTCCGAAAATGTGAGGCAGGACTGCATATCGCAATCTCAGATGCCAGAAATTCCCCGAAACAAGGGACTGTCACTTAAAAAGATCCATTTTTCTCCTTTTCGTTATTAAAAACAACAGAACCGTTGCTTTGATTATAGTATAATGAGGACGAGTAAGGCAAGAGGATTTTGTACCAAAATAAGAAAAGGTAAAACTCATATTTAAGGAGGAATAAAAATGGATCATAAAATGTTTATTTATCAATGTCAGGAAACTGCCAAAAGGCACAGGCTGTACAATGGCAGGTGTATGTGGAAAAATCACCGAGTGGCGACCCTTCAAGACTTATTAGTGTTTGTCAGCAAAAGGCTTATCAGCGATTACAACCCAGTCGCGGGCAGAAGGGAAAAAGTTTCTACGCAAGCAATCACCTAATAAACCCTAGATTTGTTTATCACGATTACCAATGCTAAGTTTTGATCAGGCGGCGATTATTAAAATCAAACAGACTTAGACGTAAAAGAAGAGCTGATTGCTCAGGTTAAAAACAGAAGTACTTCCGGAAGCGGCTTTTTGGGACGGAGGAAGAAGAGTTTGCTCAAAAAGCGCGCAGGGAGTCGGTGTATGTGGCAACGGAGAAACGAAGATATCCGTAGTCTAAGAGTTGATTATCTATGGATTAAAGGGGCTTTCTTGTTCAAGCGTGCAGTGCTTTTGCTACAGGACAATGAAGTGGACGCTGCGCGACCCTGGCGGCAACGTTAAATGATGATTTAAGTGTAGATGATTTGGTGGCGCTAACCTTAAAACCGGAGAATATGGCGTGCAAGGCATGGCACTTTTTAGATAAAGCCAATACGTCCGCTTACGGAAAGTCCGATGACCAGAGGTTTCGATTGGCGTCGGTTCTAAGCCGGGTATCTTGATTTCCGGCCATGACCTAGAGATATGGAAATCTCGCTAAAACAAAGCCGAAGGCACCGGCGTTGACGTTTATACGCATTCGGAAATGCTGCCGGCTCATTACTATCCTGCATTTAAGAAGTATCCGCACTTTGTCGGTAATTATGGCAATGCCTGGTGGCCGACAAAAAGAAGAGTTGAAAGCTTTAATGGCCCGATTCTGATGACAACCAACTGTATTGTTCCGCCAAAGAGCTATAAGCACAGATTGTTTACTACCGGTTCAGCGGGATATCCGGGTTGCAAGCCATATTGCCGGAGAAATTGGTGAGGAAAAGGATTTTTCGGAAATTATTGCATTGGCTAAGACCTGTCCGGCACCGACGGAGATTGAAAATGGCGAGATTATTGGCGGCTTTGCGCATGCTCAGGTACTGGCGTTAGCGGATAAAGTGGTTGATGCCGTAAAAGCGGTGCGATTAAAAAAGTTTATCGTTATGGGCGGCTGTGTGATGGGCGTTCCAAAAAGCGGAGCTACTATACTGATTTTGCAAAGGCATTACCACAGGATGCTGTTATTTTAACTGCCGGCTGTGCCAAGTATAAATATAATAAGCTGGAATTGGGAGATATTGCCGGTATTCCCAGAGTGCTTGATGCCGGTCAATGTAACGACTCCTATTCTCTTGCCGTCATTGCCCTAAGCTGAAAGAAGTGTTTGGCTTGGAGGATATCAATGATTTGCCGATTGTGTATAATATTGCATGGTATGAGCAAAAAGCGGTTATCGTTTTATTGGCTCTATTATATCTGGGCGTTAAAATATTCATTTGGGTCCGACACTGCCCGGCTTTTTATCGCCGAATGTGCGAAGGTTTTAGTGGAAAAACTTCGGCATTGCCGGAATTGGTGCAGTAGAAGAAGATATGGAATTGTTTTTGGATAAGAATAAGAAGAAAACAATAAGAAAAGAAATCAATAGAAAGAAGGAGAATACAATGATTACAGGTGAAATGTTAATTGGCGATATCGTAACAACTTATCCGGAGGCGGCAGGGTACTGATGTCCTGCGGAATGCATTAGGCTGTCCGGCATCGCAGGCAGAGTCCTTAAAGGCATGCATGTGCGTGCATGGCTTAGATGCCGATCAGGTGCTGAAGATTTTTAAACGAAACGATTGGAAAGTAAAGGAGAAAGAATGAGTGCGTTTTTAGGTCCGATTCATTATTTGATGTTTTCTAAGATTCAGCATCAGGACGGGTTCTGCAATTTTTAACGGAAAAAGCAGAGCAAAAAGCGCCCGGCCTTTGCCGAAGAGGTCAGGAGCATACCTTTACGGTACCGGCAGGGAACTGGCAGATATGTATTGATCCCAATAATATTCATGGCTCTTTGCAGGATATGGTGCAGGCAGTGGAGCGAAAACTGGCGTATATTGCCGCTAAGGCGCAGGCTAAGGAGATTTTTACCCTCCCTGAGGCTGGTGGAATATGCCAGGAATACGGCAGTACCTGTTCCATTGCAAAGCCGGTGAAAGTGCCGAAGAAGCGTGCCGATTTTTGTTTGGTAAATTGCTAAATGGTATGCCATGCGATCGGGTGCAAGAGATGGTAGCCGAAACGGACAACTCCATTTCCTGGCGTGATTTGGTTGATATTCATGGCGGCTACTGGCAGGAGGAGAGCTTAGATAGTCGTCAATTTTATCAAATCCGTTTCCGGTATGATAGCCGGAATGCTTACCGGCGGCGGCGTTACTCTACCGAAGAAAAACCCGCCCATTATATTTTACGGGCAGGAAGAAACTGGCAAAATAAAAAGATACGACCTGCTGTTAAGGAAAACCCTTGATAGCAGGTCGCTTTATGTTCTCTTGCTTTTCTCTCTATTTGTGGTATAATCCAGAAAAACAAAGTGTTGATGAGAGAAAGTACCATCAGAGGCTATGACAGAGAAAAGATCCTTGGCTGAAAGATCTTGCATAGGCGATTTGCCGGAAAACCACCTCGGAGCGGCCGCTAATCGGCTCGGTATCACCCGTTATCGTGAACAAAGAGGCGTCAGAGGAAAGGATTTGTTTCTTGTGCGCAATTAGGGGTGGAACCACGGAAATATTCGTCTGCAGCAATGCAAAGGATTTTCTATGCAAATAAGTCGGCAGATCTTTGCCGGTGATGAGCAAGGATAGCAGAGCTTCCCCCATACAGCACAAAAGAAAATCAAATGACGAACCCAAGGAACACGCAAACCGTTTATACTGTAGGGGCAAAAAGAAAGGAAATATTATGAAAATCACTCTAAAAAGACGGAAGTATCAAAGAATACGCTCAGCCAATGGCAATCATTGATGTCATCAAAGACATCAGCGAAGGCTTAGCGACGGCACTACCTTAGCATTGGTTGACGGAGAAGAAAAAGGATCTGCGCAAAGGAATTAAATAGCGATTGTCAGTTGACGGTTTTGACCGCCAAGGACGAACGGGGCTTATCGGCGCTGCGCCATTCAACCGCTCATGTTTTGGCACAGGCAGTTAAGCGGCTTTATCCGGAAACCAAGCTGGCGATTGGCCCGTCTACCGAAAATGGCTTTTACTATGCAGTTTTTGATCGGGAACCGGCGTTTAAGGACGAGGATTTGCCGGAAATTGAAAAGAAATGATCATCAAGAGCGGCTGGACATCACCTATTTTGAACTCCCCAGAGCCGAGGCAATCAAAAGCTGATGCAGGAAAAACGAGCCGTATAAGGTAGAGCTGATTCATGATTTGCCGGAAGATGCGGTGATTTTCCTTTTACAAACAGGGCGAGTTTGTGGATTATGTGCTGGCCCGCATATTATGAATACCAAAGGAATTAAAGCTTTTTAAGCTGATTTCCACTGCCGGTGCTTACTGGCGGGGAAGTGAAAAGAATAAAATGTTATCTCAGTTTATGCTACCGCTTTTTGAGGATAAAAGCGGAACTACAAGAGTGTTAACCCAGTTAGCCGAAGCGAAAAACGAGATCATAATAAATTAGGACGGAATTGGGCTATTTTATGACTTCAGAGGTTGTCGGTCAGGGCTTACCGCTGCTGATGCCCAAAGGAGGCGAAGCTGTTCCAGACTTTTACAGACGATATACCGAGGACTTGGAGCTGAAAAACGGCTATGAGTTTACCAAAAACGCCATATATGGCAAAAAGCGATTTGTATAAGATTTCGGGCACTGGGCTCACTATAAGGACGGTATGTTTGTGCTGGGCGAAGAGGGAAAAAGACGATGAAGTTCTGGCTTTGCGGCCGATGACTTGCCCGTTCCAATACCTGATTTATAAGGCTACGCGAGCACAGCTATCAGGGATTTACCGGTGCGTTTTTCAGAAACCTCTACGCTGTTTCGGAATGAGTCATCCGGAGAAATGCATAGCCTGATTCGGGTACGGCAGTTTACCTTGGCAGATGCCCATATTATTTGTACGCCGGAGCAATTAGAGCAGGAATTCCGCTCCACTTTAGGGCTTACTGCAAACGATTATGAGCGACCTCGGCATTGCCGATAAAATCTGGTATCGCTTTGAGTAAGTGGGATCCGAAAAATCGGGAAAAATATATTGATGATCCAGAGGCATGGGAAAATACCCAAAATCTGAGTGCAATATCTTAAACCACATCGGATTAAACTATACCGAGGAGCAGATGATGAGTTTGCTTTTTACGGACCGAAGCTGGATCTTCGAGTTCAAAAACGTGCATGGTAAAGCAAGATACCTTACTGACCATTCAAATTGACTTTGCCTTGGCAAAACGCTTTGATATGACCTGTGTTGATGCGGATAACACCAAAAATATCCTTATATTGTACATCGTTCCTCCATCGGCTGCTATGCGAAAGAACTATGGCTATGCTGATTGAAGAATATGCCGGTGCAATGCCGCTGTGGCTGGCGCCGGTACAGGCACTGATTCTGCCGATTTCTGATAAATATGCGGATTATGCGTACGCTGTCAAAACGCAAATGGAGGCGGCAGGGCTTAGAGTCAGTGTCGATAGCCGGAGCGAAAGCATCGAGTTTATAAAATCCGTTCGGCTCGTGGCGAGCGAGTACCGTACATGCTGATTGTCGGCGAAGAAGAGGAAAAAGCCGGAACGGTTTCGGTTCAGCAGTCGGGAAAGGGCGAAGAAGGCAGTATTAGCTACGCCGGAGTTACTTGCCCGCTTAACAGAGAAAGACAGAGCAAATACATTTATCATAAGCATATGACCGCCGAAGAAAAATAAAGGCGCCGTCTATCTGCAAAACCGAGAGTAAGAGATTCCAAAATCAGGTGTTTTTCTCTTACCAACGAGTCTGAATACATGAGAGGAAGGCAAGTGCTTTCCGAAAGGTGGTATAAAATGATATGGTGTCAATGATTTACGGAGAATGTTTTTAAATTTTGTTTGAAAAGCAAGGGACATTTGCGGGCAGGCGAGCTTTTCTTTGGTGCCACGCAATGACAAATCAGCTCCTTTTGATTAACAGTGGTATGGCACCGCTGAAAGCGTATTTTACCAGTCAGGAAATTCCTCGAAAAAGAATGACTACCTGCCAAAAATGTATCCGTACCGGCGATATTGAAAAATGTTGGTAAAACCAGCCGGCATGGTACTCTTTGAAATGCTGGGTAACTTTTCCTTTGGTGATTATTTCAAAAAAGAGGCAATTTTCATGGGCGTGGGAGTTCTTTACCAAGGTTCTTGAAAATTCCGGAAGATAAAGCTATATGTGTCCATTTATGAAGAGGGACGATGAAGCGGGCGATATTTGGCATTTGCAGGAAAAAGTGCCGGTTGAGCGGATTATTCGTATGGGCAAAGCCGATAATTTTTGGGAGCATGGCTTAGGCCCTTGCGGTCCTTGCTCCGAGATTTGCTGACCGAGGAGAAAAATACTATAAAGGCGACAATTTTGAAGAGGGCTGAGGCGGATCGCTATGTTGAAATCTGGAACCTGGTTTTTACCCAGTTTGAAAAAGTGGAATCAGGCGAGTATGTGCCATTTCGCAGTTCCCCAATATTGACACCGGTATGGGACTGGAGCGTTTGGCTTGCATTATGCAGGACGAAAACTCGATTTTGATGTAGATACGATAAAAGCAATTCGGGACGAGGTCTGCCGGATTGCCGGAACGGTTTATCAGGAGAACGAGCAAAGGATATTTCCATTCCGCGTATTACCGATCATATCCGCTCGGTAACATTTATGACTTCCGACGGAATCTTGCCGTCAAACGAAGGACGGGGCTATGTCCTGCGCCGTTTGCTGCGGCGGGCGGCTCGGCATGGACGACTCCTTGGGATTAACCATGCCTTTTTAAGCGGCTTAGCGGAAAAGTTATCGCTACCAGCCATCAGGGATATCCGGAGCTGAAAGAAAAGGAATCCCATATTCTGAAGGTTATTGCGATGGAAGAGGACGTTTTTGCCGAAACGATTGATCAGGGCCTTGGTATTTTTGCAGAGAATATTTAAATGACGCCAAAATTTGCCGGTGAAAAGGTACTGGACGGTGCAAAGGCATTTAAATGTATACATGATACCTACGGTTTTCCGCTGGATTTAACGATTGAAAATTTCTGCCGAAAGCGGCTTGAGCGTTGATGAGGAGGCATTTACGAAAGAAATGCAGAGCAGCGGAAAGAGCCTCGGGCAGCTCGGGAAGAAACCAACTACATGGGAGCGAAGGAAAACGCGTTTATAATAAGTCGCCGGTGGAAATGGCAAATCAATTTATCGGCTATACGGATTTGGCGGGTGTTTCGCCGATTTTGGAAATCACCTGCGGAGAGGAAATCGTTGATCATGCCGATGCCGGCCAAAACCGTTACTGTTTTTGTGAAAAACAACGCCATTTTGACTGCAACCAGCGGCGGTCAGCTGGCGGACAAAGGCTTCTTACAGACCAGAAAGCGGTGAAATGGAAATCTTGGACGTAAAAAGGTGGTCGGTCATAATATTGCCCATATCGGGAAAGTACTTCAGGTGCACATTAAAAAGGACAGGCGAGCAGACTTAAAAAGTAGATACCGAAAACCGTTTTGCAACGGCAAAGAATCATAGGTACATCGCATCTTTTGCAAAAAGAGCGTTAAAGGACGTCTTGGGAGATCACATTGAGCAGGCAGGCTCTTTTGTCAGCTCCGAGCGTCTGCGTTTTGACTTTACGCATTTTCAGCCGCTGAGCAGGAAGAGCTGGAGCAGGTTGAAAAAGAAGTCAACCGCAAGATTGCCGAGGGCTTAGATATCAGCATCAAAGAAATGCCGATTGACGAGGCGAAAAAGCTGGTGCCATGGCGTTATTTGGCGAAAAATACGGAGATGTTGTGCGGGTGGTTAATATGGGAGGCTATAGTATAGAGCTGTGCGGCGGTACGCATTTAACCAATACTTCCCAAATCGGTTTGTTTAAAAATTGTCTCTGAGGGCGAGTGTGGGACGCCGGTGTTCGCCGGATTGAGGCACTTACATCTGAGGGTGCGTTCCATTACTTAAAGACCGAAGAAAACAAATTAAAAGAAATTGTGCATTAGTCAAATCCGATAGCCACTCGTGGTTTGCGCAAGAATTGAACAGCTTTCGGAAGAATTGCGAGAGCTACGTTCACAGAACGAACAGCTGAGTGCCAAATTATCCGGAAGTGCCGCTGAGGGCTTATTGACGCAAAAAGAGCGTCTGGGCGAGGTTGAGATTTCATATTGGCGGAAATCAAAGACGCTGACAATAATAGCCTGCGTGAGCTGGGCGACAGCTTGCGGGATAAGCTGGAAAACGGTGTTGTAGTTCTGGCAGGCGGAAAAAGACGGAAAGGTTGCTTTGATTGCCATGGCGGCCGGATTCGGCAGTAAAAGCCGGCGTTCATTCCGGTGAGATTATCGAAACAAATTGCTCCGATTCTGGGCGGCGGTGGCGGCGGAAAAGCCGCAGATGCTCGACAAGCAGCGGTAGGTTTGCCGAAAAGATTGAGGAAGCCTTAGCACAGAGCAAAAAGAAATCATTCGCTGCCCAGCTGGAAAAAGAAACATGCAAAAGTAATCTGAAAGCCTGCACAGTGGGGAAAACAACGGAATAATGGAAATAACGGAAATAACGGAAGCAACGGAAAAACCGAAGAAAGAAGACACGAAAACTGCTTGTGTCATAGTATCGGCTTTCTTCCTCTTTTGGCAGAAATCAAGGAGGGCTATTAAGCTGTGGATAGCAGTCTTTTGCTATGACTTTTCGTACTTCTTTTGCCTGCACAGCCTCAGGGCTTAACCGGCGAAAAACGCCGGTCAAGCCCACTACGCAAACGAACCGGCAAAAAGAAACCGAAACAGGCGCGTCCGGGAAGAGGACGCTACAAGTAGCGAAATGTCCTGCCGGAAAAGCAGCGGAACCGGATATTTACCATGAATGGTCTTTTTGGCGGTCGGCGACGATATGGTGCATAAAGGCGAGCTAAAGAGAGGCGTACCGGGCAGATATGGCGAGCAGCTGACTTCCACCGATAGCTTTGTTTATGCCAAGCCCTTTATTGAGAGTGCGAATTATGCCTTTGCCAATTTAGAAACCACTTTGGCGAGGACAGACTGCCAATATGACATCCGAAAGCGGTAGTAATTAGTCAGGGGATATAGCGGTTATCCCAATTTTTAATGCACCGGAGAGCTTAGCAGATGCTTTAAAAGAGGCAGGCTTTGATTTTCTGGGAACGGCGAACAACCATTCGCTGGATAAGGGCTTAAACGGAGTAATCCATACCTTAGCGTACTTGCGCCAAATTGATATGCCGCATACCGGTACGTTTGATACGCCGCAGGAGCAGTAGCCTGTAAAGGTCGTGAAAGCGGCGACTTAAGATTGGCGTTATTGCTTATACTTATGCTACCAACGGCATTTCTTTGCAAGCCGATGAAATGTACCGAATCAATACCTTGGATAATTATCAGGCTGCACCGATTGAGGAGCTGTACGAAACGGTGCGGAAAGCCAGACAGCAGCCGATAGATTTGCTATTTGTGATGATGCACTACGGCAACGAATACTGGGAAAAGCCGGAAAAAACCTATCAGGCAGGCATCACCCAAAAACTGATTGAACTGGGCGTTGATATGGTAATCGGCTCGCACCCGCATACCTTACAGCCTTTGATTTATACCGAAAGGGATACGATTTTTGCTAAAGAAATCCGAAGAAGAGCAAGCGCCGGTGTTACCTGCCGCCTTACCGGAAACGACGGCAAAGGAAATGCGGCAGAAAAGCAGACCGAAAGCAGGGGAAGATAGTGCGGCGGCTGAGCATAGCGAAGGAGCAGATAAACTCCTGGAGCGTAGCGAGGGATTTATTCTCTCCGGAAACTTTATCAGCTCTGCGAGCGGGTAGTCAGTGAGTACAAGACGGACACCGATACCGGTGCGATGATGAAGTGGGTATATCAATGGAAAAATAAGGAAAAGCCGGTGCTGGTTAAAATCGGCATTTTGCCGACCGTTGTGGTCTGGCAAGACGATCGGGTAACGGTACTGCCGATTAACGATGCTTCCATTGCTGCGGCAAAGGCAGATCCTACAATGAAAAATTACAGATTATACCGAGAGCCGAATAAAAATGCTAAAAAAATACGGTCTTAAACCGTTTAACCGTATTTTTTCCGGATCGTTTAATTGGCTCTATGCAGACGGAGGAAGACGGCTTTACCTATCTGTACCTGCATTCGGAAATAAAGGCGGCGGAATAAGCTTTGGACGCAAGGGAAACACGAGGAATGGAGATGGATATGCAGCAAGCACAAAACCGGCGACCGCATTTGGAAGAACTGGATATTTGCCGCTCGATAGCGGCACTATCGGTACTACTGATTCATATAACAGCGGTGCCGGTTGAGGTCATGGATAAAAGCAGCACCTGTGTTTCGGCTTTTTGCCGTCAACCGAGGGCTGCAATATTCCGTTCCGCTTTTGATGATGAGTGCTTTTCGAGGGCATACGCCTCAAAGGCTAGGGAAGTCTTTGATGTTAAGAGCTTTTTCAGAAAAAAGCAAAGCGAGTGCTTTTGCCCTATGTGGCATGGTCATTTCTCTATATGGGCTTTAACTCTGCTGCTGACAAGGTTTGATTATTTTCAGGCAATGAACACTCCGGATAAGCTGATGGATATTTTTGCTTTGGGGAAAGCGTACTATCATCTTTATTTTTCTGGTGATTTTCAATTCAGTTCTATCTTTTGCCCCTTTTCTTTTTGCTGGGCAAAAATCCGGCAGATTGCGGCTCGTGCCGGGGCTGATTTTTATCTCATCTGATTCAAATTGCTTTTTATTATGGGGTGGGCAAATGGATATATCCTTATTTCCCGAATGTGATTATGACCTTTCCTTGGTATTTTTCCTCTTAAACGGCGGCTTTTTGCTAGGGGCTGTTTTATCGGGAAAAAGGAGAAGTGACGGCGTTATGTGCCGGGGGTGTGCCTGATTACAGCGCTTAGTCTATCGTATTATTTATGGAAATGCTTTCGACTGGAATATGTACCGCAAGAGCCGATTGCCTTTTATATACCGGCGTGGTATTTGTATACCTTCGAGATTTCGTGTTGCCTACTAGGGATCTCGGTACTTCTTGCCCGCTACAGCCGGGCATGGATTCGGGCGCTTAAGGTGGTCGGAAAGTATTCTTATGGTATTTATTTAATTCACCCCTCAGTTTTAACTCTGCATTTAAAAGTATTAAATCGCCTGCCGGTGCCGGCAAGCGCTTTTCTATGCTTTGCGAATGCTCGGTCTAACTCTTTCGGTGCTGCTGATTTCTTTTGGGGCTCGCAAAGCTTTTGTCCAATAAATACAGGGTTGGCTCTTTCGGCGATAAGTAACTGTTTTTTGTTATCTTTTTGGTAGGTTAACTGATATTTGGGGGAGTTTAGCGTCAGCTCCAGTATAACCATTACCTGACCGTTCACTAAGGTAGGTGGTATTGGCAACTCGAGAGAATCGGCGTATCAAATGAAATCGCAAATAATTCTGCAATTTTTGGTGAGGGGTGAAGCGGCGTTACCGTATGATTACTGTAAGCGAGCGTCAGCCCTTTTTCTTTTTCAAAATATTGATATTTTGAGCCCTCCTAAGATTTTAATGGAAATATCCGGATAGAGGCGGCTGGACATATAGGTTTTTCAAATTGCAGGATATCGTCCCCGCTGTAGCGAACCCGCTCAATGAAATAAACCGGCTCTCCTGTCTGAGATTTCCAAAATAGAGGCAATATTTGCCGGTGCTGCAGCATAAACGTTAAGACATCGGTTCTGCACCGCTTAAGCCAAGCTTGCGCGATGTCGCAGAAAAGCCCTGAATGGTGCTGGGAATCATGGCAACAGACGGACGGCAAACAAAAAGTACCCGCTCCTGCAATCCGGCGGAGCAGTCCCTTAGCGACCAAGTTATCGGTTGCCTTTCGTACCGTTACTCGAGATACATGGTAGGTAGCGGATAACCCGGACTCGGTCGGAATCAAATCATCTTATAATATCCCAAATTAATCTTTTTGCAACAGGTCATTTTTCAATTTTGCTTATATTGAGCAATTCTCAGTCATAATACTCTCCTATTCTTTGGCTTAATCTGTGATGCGGCTTAATCTGTAAATCTTGCGGGCGAAATGCCGTTAATTGCCAAAACAACTCATAGCCCTGTAATCCTATGGATAATCGATGCGGCGACACCCCTTTTCATTTCTGCAGCAAACAGGTTATCAAGGAAAATGATAATGGTGGCACCTTGTGACGCTTATTTTATACTTTTAATGTGGAAGCATTTTCATTGTAATTCATTTTCTTTTAAATGACAATACATAAAAATAGAAGGACAGGTCATTTGTTCGATTAACATAAAACAGGGGAAAAGCAAAGCCGGAAGAGCAAAAGAAAGCCTTTTTATCGAGCGAGCAATACCGGCGACAAAAGGGCTTATGAAGCAAGTTACAAATGATAGGTATTTACATTTAACAAAAAGTATTATATTTATTTTTAAAATGTATTGACATTTTCGGAGAAAGGAATATATTAAAAATAAAGAGTTATTTTATAAATATTTTATGCAAATAAGCTGGAAATAACACGAAAGGAAGCATTATGGTGAATGATTGTATTGCGCGAGCCACTTTGCGGATGGGATTAGCGGCAGCTGGAAATGATTTGGGCTTTGCGATGGATAGTGTCAACGTGGGCAATATGGGCGGTAAGGCAAATACGGAAATGATAAAAAGCAGTCAGCGTCAGCAAGGAGGATATCGAAGACTTTTTGTATTTGGCGGAGCATGGGTGCATTTTTGACGGCGCAAATGGTGCCGGAAGATGAAAGTATTGACTTCATCAAGCTGCTGGCTTAATTTTTGGCAGGGAAAGAAGGATAATATGGATAAAACGACAGTAACAAATAAGTATGGTACGTTTGCCCGTTACAGCGCCGAAAGAAGTAACTGCCGGCGGGGAAATCGGCTGGCATATCCGGTTTCAGCTGGCAGGAGCCGGTAGCGGCAGGCGGTGGATTCGCATTTTGTTTCCGGCTTATACCCATCAGCGTTCGTCGGAATATGTGCAAAATATTGATTACTGGCGACCGCATTTTTCTATGCTTATTTTGAAGAAGAGGACGCCCGCTTGGTCAAACCAGAGTGGAAAAAATCAAAAACGGAGTTCAGCCACATTTTGCGCTGGAAGGACAGCGACCGCATTGCAGTGGTGGAGGCGGTTGAAGAATGGTCCCTGCCGGAGCGGTGCCGCATATTGTGTACGGCGGAATTGACCGAATGTGGCTAAAGGGGTACGCTGCCCAACCAGAGCACCACATCATGCGGCATTGGCGTCCGGCAATTTCTTAAAATACGATGTATCGCTGGACGCGGCCGGAAAAGGGGAATATCAGCCGATTGCCGTTTTACCGCCGGTGAAGGTCGTGCCGGAGCAGGCGTATTATTTGACGATTACAGTGCCAAGCCGCCTTTGTCCGGAAAAGGAATATGAACGTCGTTATACCTCAGCGACCGCTTTCGCAATCCGCTCGCCGGAAGCGCTTCATGCCGATTTTTACCATAAGAAACTTAAAAACCGGAGAAGAAAGAGTTTTGCCGGAAAAATCGTTTCATAGTAAACGAAGAAGGCTTTTATGAAATAGATTGCCAAAATCAGGGCTGCATATTGAAAAAGCGGCCTTTGCGTGTAAAAGGAGTGTCGCCTATTTTTTGGGGCGATACCCACTGTCATACCGTCCTAACACCCAATATCAGAGACAACAACAATGGCGCTTGCCCGCAGGACGCCTATCAGTATGCCAAAGAAACGGCTTGCCTTGACTTTGTGGCACTGGTAGAGCAAACCTTTGTCTTTGACGAGAATGAACGGCTCAATATCACACCTGACTTATGGCAGAGGATTCGTTATTTTTCAATCAAAACAATCAGCCCGGGCAATGTGTTACCTTTTCCCGGCTTTGAGCCGCATAGTCAGAGAGGTGATACGGTCGTTCTTTTGGCAGAAGATATGGCAGACTTTCCTTATCCCGCTAAGGCACAGGATATCTATGATATCTGGCGACTGTACCAGGGCAAAAATACCCTGTCTATTCCGCATTTTTCATCGCTACTGCGGCGGCAGACCGCAAAAGGATCAGCAGGAGCAGCAGCATAGCGGTTTTGATTTAAAAACTGGGAGCCGTCCGATGAGGCGGAGGTTTTGTGCGAGTTTTTATTCTGCTCAGTGGGGGCGGTTTGAATATCCGCATAATCCGATGCTGTTAAAAAGCCATGTCAAATATCGCAGAAAAATGATGTCGTGTCTTTCTTAAAGCGGGGAAAGCACTGGGGGATAACTGCCGGTAGCGATACCACGATCTCCATGTCCGGGCATGGCGGTCTAACGGCAGTTTATGCCGACAGCTTAACGAGAGAAGGAATATATCAAGGCTTAAAGGCTCGGCACTACCTATGCTACCACCCATACCAGAGTGTATTTGAATTACCGGCTAAATGACACACCCATGGGCGAGCATCTAACTATTAGCCCCAAAAGGCAAGAAGCGGCAGATATTATCTTACACGCAGAAATCGCCGCACCAGAGAAGATTCGCTCGGTTTCTCATTATCAATGGCGATGTATATCAAAAATCAAACCGGATCAGGCATATTGGCAAGTGGATTTGCCCCTGGGAAAGGACGCCCTTAGCGCCGGAGGTTATTTTTATCTGCGAGTTCAATTAGAAGATGAAAATATTATTCTGGGAAGTCCATATGGATAAAAATAAGATTAGGGGCTTTTTCGTTCGGCACATTCGTCTTGATAAAATAGCTTGCTGTTTGATAGGAAAGTTAGCTTAAAATAAAAGTTTTACGATTGTCAGTACTAGCCGCCGGATTGACAGAATGGAGAATTGATGATATTCTATAAGTTCAAGAGAAAGGCACGCTCTGCGTTCCCTTTTCCGCATAATTTTTGGACCAAGAGGAGGCAATTATGGCAATTTTAGTAACCGGCGGCGCTGGCTATATCGGCACCCATACCTGTATCGAACTGATAAAAGCAGGCTATGACGTAATTATTTATGATAATTTCAGCAATTCTTCTCCGGAGGCGATTCGGCGCACCGAGGCTATCGTTGGAAAGCCGATTCCTTTCATTGAGGGTGATATTTTAGATGAAGCAAAATTAAAAAGCGTTTTTCGGGAACATAGCATTGACTCCGTTATTCATTTCGCCGGCTTAAAAAGCGGTAGGAGAATCGGTCGGTATGCCGCTGAAATACTACCACAATAATATTACCGGCACATTGACTCTGTTAAAAGGTAATGCAAGAGAGCGGTGTGAAAAATCGTGTTCAGTTCATCGGCGACCGTTTACGGCATGAATAATCCCGTTCCTTTTAAGGAAGATATGCCGACTTCGGCGACCAATCCCCTATGGCTGGACAAAGCAGATGATTGAAATCATATTAAAAGACTTTATATATTTCGGATAAGGAATGGAGCATTGTGCCGCTTCGTTACTTTAATCCCTTTGGTGCTCATGAAAGCGGAACCATCGGCGAAAAATCCGAATGGGATTCCCACTAATTTGATGCCGTATCTGACACGTTGCCGTCAAAAAGAGAGTTTTTAACCGTTTACGGCAATGACTATGATACGGTGGATGGTACCGGTGTCAGAGATTATATTCATGTTATGGATTTGGCGGACGGTCATGTTCAGGCGGTAGTATAATGAAAGCCATACCGGCGTTGAGGCGGTCAATCTGGGAACCGGTAAGGGCTTTTCGGTATTGGAAGTAATTCAAACCTTTGAACGGATTAATAAAGTGCCGGTACCTTATAAAATTGCCGGTCGTCGTCCCGGAGATATTGCCTCCTGCTATGCGGACGTAGAAAAAGGCAAGAAGGCTGTTTGGCTGGCAAACCAGAAAAAAACGCTGGAGGATATGTGCCGAGATTCATGGAACTGGCAAAGCAACAACCCGGAAGGATATTAAATATGATAAACGATGTATTTAATGAACAGCTTATCAAAAACAAAAACGTCAGCCGATACCTTTAAAAATGGCTCGCTATTTGGGTCGGAGCGGTACTTCAGTGCGACTCTTTCCATCTTTTATTCCCTATATCGGCATTATGCTGGCAGTGTTGGTCATCTGGGGAGCTATTTTTCTGACCAGCAGACTAAAACAGGGATTTGAGTATTCTTTACGAATGGTGATTTGGATATTGATGTGATTTATAAACTGTTCCCGCAGAAAGCGGATTGTAACGATTGATACCAAAAAGCTCTTAGGGATGGAAAAGGTGCAAAAACAAAGAGCAGGCAGCCCAAAGGTTATGATAAAGTACTGGATCTTTCCTCCGGTGCATTATCCGATGACCTTTACGGATTGGTTTACGAAATTGATCATAAGAAAAACCCGTATTTTTATTGAGCCGAATGAGTCCATTCTCAAAGCCATTCAAACCTTTGCTCCTCGGTCGGTAACCGGCGCCACGGTGCAGTAAGAAGTGAGTAAGAGCGGCTCGTAAGGGGGAAAAATGGATAATAATAATTTATATTTGTCGGAATATGAGGAAGCAGAAGAATTGGACTTAGAGAAGCAAACTAGGGCACGAATCTCCGGCGCCAATCCGTATTTGATGCCGTTAGAGCAAAGTGTCCCCTCCGACCGGATTTTATCGGAAGTAGAGCTGGAAACGCAGGAAATTATGATTAAAAAGATTGCCGGTACCAAAAACCAAGGCCGGTCAACCTCTTTTTCCTGCGGCTTTATGCCGTTATTAGAAGATGAGAGTGAGTTTGCGTCCAAGTGGATTGCTTTGTGTAAGGCGCATAATGAAGAAGGAATCTGAGATCCTATTATTGCGTATGAGTATTTAGGGCGCTATTATGTGCTGGAGGGCAATAAAAGAGTTAGTGTCTTAAAAATATTACAAAGCCGTTCAAATCAGGGCAAAGGTCATTCGATTAGTCCCGAGGTTTGAGTACGATACGGAAGAATTGCGGATTTACCGGCAGTATTTGGACTTTTACAAAAACAAAGATTAATTTTTGTGGTTTTTCCAAAATCGGCAGACTTTTCCCAAATGCTATCGTTACATTGATAAGTTTAACTGGAACGGGGAAAATATTATCAGTTTAAGTCCCTTTTTATTTCCAGTTTCGGTCGGCATACTACTCCTTAAACGGAAATGCTTTGCCGATTACAACCGGCGATGCTTTTTGCATTACCTTGATATTTACGGCTATGAGCAGGAGCTGGTGAATCGCAGATTGTCCGGCAGCTAAAAGCGATGTGGACCGAGCTGGAAAAACCTGTCTAAAGCCAAATCAGCTGGATTTAACGTAAAGCGAACGCTACGAGCCGAAAATCGGTCGGCTTTTTATCGGAGCTGAATCGCTGGTGCCAGCCGCAAGCATTTGAAGGTGGCATTTATTCATGCCGGCAGCATGAACCGCTCCGAATGGGTTTATCAGCATGAGCTGGGAGAAATCATGTGGACTCTAAATTAGAAGGCAGGATTTCAACGCAGTCGTTTTTGATGTACCGGAAGATGAAAGGGCTTATGATACGATTAAAGAAGTGGCGGAACAGGGCTTTGACGTTATTTTTACAACATCGCCGACCTTTATTTTTCTACGCTCAAAGCAGCGCTGGAATATAAGCATACCATTTTTCTAAATTGTTCGGAGGCGATGTCTTATCAAAAATGTCCGCTCTTATTTTGGGCGGATTTATGAGGCGCATTTCTGGCAGGGGCTGGTAGCGGGTGCTATGACCAAAACCAATGTCATCGGTTATGCGGCAACCTATCCGATTCCGGAGTTTATCAGCTCTGTCAATGCCTATGCCTTAGGTGCTCGCTTTGTCAATCCGCACGCTGAGGTATCCTTAAAGTGGGTGGCAGAATGTAAGGAAGATTGCCTTCCCCGAATCAAAAGCAACCGATGAACAATTTGCCGGACTGGGAGCGGATATTGTGATGCATCAGGAGTCCAATGTACTGGCAAAACAAATTACAATCTAACGGTCTTTATTTTTATTCAGGATTGCTACCTGAAAGGGCAGGAGCTAAATCCGGAGTTTAAGAATTACCTGGCAATTCCTTTGTGGAATTGGGGCGTATTTTTATGAAAAATCTTAGTCAGTATTATTAACGGTGATTACAGCCGCTCCAAATTATTCGGTTCCTGGCGACAACGCCGTCAATTACTGGTGGGATTAAGCCCGGGCGTTGTGAATTCTTTTTATTCGAAAAATCTTTTGCGCGAGGCAGCTGCAAAATACGGTTGAGTTTATGAAGAAAATGATTATCTTTAGGGAACTTTCAGCCGTTTGCGGGCTTGATTTATGACAATAAGGGCAATAAAATACAAGACGAAGACAAGATTATGACCGGACAGGGAAATTATGTCCATGGATTCTAATAGAAGGCGTCCTGGCAGCATTCCGAATATTACTATCCGGAAAGGGCAGGACGCCTTTTTGGACTTACTTGTGTGAAAAACGATATGAATCTTGATTTTTCTGGTACTGAAAGCCGTTCGGCTCATAGTCAAAAAGTATAATACTGATAACCGTTAATAGCGGTGGTTTTGCATAATCTCGCTGCCGCTTTACTTTTATGCTGAATAATTCATATGCATGGCCATGCAGAAAAATACGAGGGCTTGTAGGTTTCTAAGATATGGTTAAAGCTGTCAAAGCCTCGGTGCGGCAAATCGGTCGTTTCACTTACATACCAAGACTGGGCGAATGGGCAACCATACATCAATGCCGCCTGCTTTTTCAATTTTGCGAGAAATGGACTCACTCGTTTCGCCATTTCCGCCTCTATTATATTGAAACGGCCCTGCTTTATAGCGATAAGAGCCGCCCAGCCCCATAATCCGCAAGCCTTTTACGGTTACCACCTGATCGTCGATTAAGTCGCAACCCAAGGGGCGGATTGCGCAGATAATCCGCATCGATTGCCCGGCACATAAAAGTAGGGGAACCGGTAGCATAGTAACGACAAACAGAAAGATACGATGCTTTCAGGTCGCCGCAGGAAATGACTAAGTCAACGTCTGCAAAAGCGTCCGGATCAAAAATGATCCCAGATATAGGTAGATTCAGCGTCCGCTAAAACTAAGATTTTCATAAAATACCGCCTTGTTTCGTAAGTAGTAAAATAATATAAATTAGTAATTAGTATACCATAATCAAGAAAGAAATTTACAAGTATCCGCTGGAGGAAAACTATCTTAATTGACAACAAATTTTTCCTAAACTCTATAAAGGGTGGCGATTTCTTGCTTCTTTTTGCTAAAACAGTTGTATATAGCCTGATATTTTGAGTATAATGAAGGGAAAGGCAAAAGCCGGTCCTCCCTTTGGTAAAGAAGAATATACACGGCAAAATAACGAATCAGAACAGAAAGTATTGCACCCTATGAAAAGCTCACAGAAAAAGGATATCAATCAATTTAAGGTAATGGAATATCGGGAAAGTGCCAAAAGAAAGGTCAATCGGCACATTCCTATCAGTATCTTTTTGCCAGTATCGGTTTGGTATACGTTCTTTTTATTTATCATTCCTTTACAACACCGGCGATGAAAGCCGTAACGCAGTAGAAGCCGGAAACCTGTGCCGAAAGCGATGTTTTTAATGCGATGGTAATTCGAAAGGAGCAATGTTTACGCCACCGAAAGTGGGTGGTTGATACCTTCCTGCCTGCCGGAGCTACTCGCCAGGCGAAACGATTTGCAGCGTTACGCATGATACCGCCAAAAGAGCAAATTTTCGGCTGGTCTTGAGTGCAGAAAAAGCTCGAATGGCGGCAAAGTGTCGATTATGATCCGCAAGCCGAAAGGGTTGCAGGCTTTTTGCGGGAATATGCGGTAAATGCCGGTTATCGCCGGTTCGAATATACCGATCAGGCATTGCTGGATTTGGAAAATATGCTGACGAGCGGCGGCTTTGGCTATACGATTCAAGACAATAGCGGATATCAGAAAAGCATAGATAATTTAGAGCTTTACCGGCAGCAAATTGCCGCTATCGGTAAGGCATATACCATTGGGCGAGTCGGCGACGATTTCTTATTATACGGACGGTTTGGAGAAGATTTCTGCACAGGATTTTTCAGCCCTCGGATTTGAAAAGCAAAGCAGGCACAGCCGCTATACCGCTTAGAAAAAGAAGTCAAAGCCAATGATTTTTATTTAAGACGATTGATAATCTCTATTATTACTTTGGAACGGAAATCAATGCTCCGCCATAACTATCTGGACGATTTTACCGGAGGTTATATTGCTTTATTTTTCCCAACCAAGAACCTGTCTATGACGGTGCGACTGGAGCGCTTGGAGCCGTATGCGGACAGTTATTTGGCGGTTTTTCAGGCAGTCGGTTTATTAACCGCTTTTTAGATGACCGCTTTGTCCCGCTCCAGATTGCCATGCGATCAGCATAGCGGGCTAAAAATCCCCAATTCGGCAATTGCTGCCAGGAGGTCTTACTGGTTCCCCAAACGGCGGTCGATAAAGACGAGCGGGGAGATTATTTTGTCCGTAAAAAGGTAATCAATGACAAAAACAGGAAACCGGTGTGTCGATTCGGATTAAAGTTTATGGGGAGGACGAGGACTACTATGTTTTAGCAGTCGATAATCCGCAGGATTTGATGAAAAATGACGTTATATCTCAATCCGGAAAACGGCAAGCAGTACGATAGTTATATCTATCACCAAAGAGGAAAAATCTTTCAGGCGTCTATGTGTTAAATAAGGGCTATGCCGATTTTTAAAGCGGATTCGGCGTTTGTATCAATCCGACCATTTCAGTATTGTTCGCAAAGTATTTCCCGCACAGCATATAAAATCTATGAAGCCAGATTGCGGGCGAGGCGCAGAATATGAAAGAGTTTTCAATTGTTAAATGACAGACAAACGGTTGTTCAAAAAGCAACGGAAAGTTCGAGATAAAAAGTATATTTTAAGGCTTATAAGGGAAAATATCAGAAAACGGAAAGGACGCAAAATGGAGCTGGAAAAACGTAAATCAGGTTTGGCAAACCATTCAAAATAGTTTAGCTAAAGTCAGCAGACGTCCGGACGAAGTGCATTTAATCGCTGTCAGTAAGACTCGCAGCGCCGAAGAAAATCCGGCAATTGCACGCCTTGGGGCAACTGGATTTTGGCGAAATAAGCCTGCAGGAGATTCGGGATAAACAACCGCTTTTTGCCGTCGAGAGCTGCGTTGGCATATGATTGGACATTTGCAGGCAAATAAGCTGAAAGTATGTGGTTGGCAAATGTATTCTGATTCATTCGGTGGATTCCTGGAGCTGGCGCAGGAAATCGAGGAGTATGCCCAAAACACAATCTGACTGCTGATATCCTGTTGCGAGCTTGATGTTGCAAAGGGACGGTCAAAAGCAAGGCTTTTTGGAAAAGGAACTGGGCGAGAGCTTAAAACGGATTGCCGAATATCGCCATTTAAGCGTAAAAGGGCTGATGACGGTTGCCCTCTATGTGAGCTGTGCGAAAGGCAATCGCAGTATATTTCAAAGATCTGGCACATTCTGTTGACATTCAAGCCAAAAACTATGATAATGTATCTATGAATGTTCTATCGATGGGAATGAGTAATGATTATTCCGTTGCTATCGAAGAAGGAGCAACCCATGTCCGAGTGGGAACCGCCATTTTCGGCGAAAGAAATTATAATTAAGGAGAAAAAGACTATGGCCACTCATTGATAGATTGATGAATGTGATGAAGCTGGGCGATACCGAGGCGGTAGAGGATGATCTCGAAATGGACGCTGAGAGAGGTTATGGAGGAGTCGGTTGCCCAAAACATTCGGCCCTGCCAGACGAGAAGTAAAATTAGATGCTTGGTGAAAAAGCGGTGAGAAAGAGCCGAGCGGAACGCCCGGTGACGTTCTGCAGAAGGCACTGTGCACCGAAGTACGAGACGTGCGAGTCGCCCGCAAAACCGGTAATGTGGTCAACTTCCACGCCAGTGTGCAAATGGAAGTCGTCGTCATTCAGCCGGCAACTTATGATGAGGCACAGGTAATTGCCGATCAGTATCCGCAGCCAGCGGCCGGTAATCGTTAATCTGGAAAAACTCGATTATAGTGATTGCCCAGCGGATTATGGACTTTGTTTCCGGTGCCGTTTATACCATTTGGCGGTAATTTGGGCGGGTAACGCAAAATATCTTTATCATTGCGCCGGAAAACGTTGATATTGCCGGACATTTCAGGAAGAGCTGAAGTCAAACGGCATTATCTTACCATGGAAGAGTGAATAGAATGGGATTAGTGATAAAAACAATTTCCTGGTTTTCCTTTTAACTGCCATTGAGATAGGGCTGTTTGCTCGTGTTCTTTTGTCATGGGTTCCGTCCGCTTCGCCGGCAATCCTAAGATAAAGCGATTTTTATATGAACTGACAGAGCCTTTGTTAGAGCCGATTCGGAAAGTTGATTGAGCGTTCTATTTTTCAGGAAATGGAAATATTTTGATATTTCGCCGCTGATTGCGTTTATTGTTATTGATGCGTTAAAGGCAATCTTGTAGTGCCGGTTTTGCTATCTTTTTCGGCAGGATTCCGCCGAAAAAGGATACCCTTATCGCTTTCTCCGACCATTTACTGACATCTGGGCAACGTTTTTCACAGCATTTCATATAAGAAACGGAGGTCAAAATGCTAACACCGTTGGATATTGAATCGTGATTTGACAAAAACCCTCATGGGACCTGATCCCAGACTAGGTTCGGAAGTTTTTAAAGGAAATTATTGCAAATTATGAGGTTCTTTATCGGGAAAATATTGAGTTGAAGGATAAGCTCACTCGTTTTAAGCGAAGGAATCCAGTATTATAAAAACAATGGAAGAAACTCTGCAAAATACGCTGATTTTAGCAGAAAAGGCTCGCCGAGGACTCCAAAAAGCGAGCCAGAGAGCAGGCGGAGTTAATCGAGCGGGAGGCGGAGCTAAAGGCAGAAGAGATTTTAGGCAAAGACCACAAAGACGAGCTGAATCATTTGCGTCGCAAAAGAAAAATCTGATGCGTTCTTTGAAACCGCTAAAATTCAGTACAGCAACACGGTGCAGCTGCAGCTGGATATGATTGGCAAGGGAAGATGTCAATTTTGTTGATGACTTAGAAAAATACGCAGCGGTGTTAAGGATGAAGAATCTGCCATAAGGAAAGAAATATTAAGCTAAGAGGATAAATAGACATGAAGTCGATATTGATTGTGGCATTGCGTAATATTGCATCAGGCGCCAAACTCTGACCGTCTTAAAATTAAAGGGCACCATGTTTCCGGTTTTTAAAGGGATTTTTGAATTGACTTATGTGGAAAATACCGGCTGGCTTTTGGTATTTTTGCCAATAAGCAGTATGGGCCAATCTTACCATCTATTCTTACCGGTATTATTTTTTCTGCTGATTTTGTACTTTTTGGTATAAGTCGCCGCTAACAAAAAGTATGACACGATTCGTTTTGTTTTGCTGTTTTTGATTGCAGGGGCATTGGGTAATTTGAAATCTGACCGTGCGCAGTTAGGTTATGTGATTGATATGCTCGCATTTCTACTGGTTTGAATTTTCCGGTCTCTTAACCTGGCGGACATTTATGTTGTTGCCGGATCACTGATTTTGATTTTATTAGTTATGACCAAATATAAGGATTTGGAATTTAATGAATGGCTTTATGATTTTGATGAAAAATCCGAATTCGATAAGTTTTAAGCTTGCTGCCTGCCGGAAGAAAGTCGCAGCTGCAAAAGCAGATTAAGGAAGGGGCTTGTCTTGTAAACGGGCAGCCGGTAAAAGTCGAATTATCTCTGCGGACAGGGCGATCGGATTGTCTCGCAGCTCGCTGGAAAAGGAAGCCCCGCAAAAGCGATGGCAGAGGAGATTGCTTTAGATATTGTATTTGAAGATGATGATTTTTGGGCTGTCACATGCCACGAGGGATGGTAGTGCATCCGGCACCGGGACATACCGCCGGAACCTTGGTAAATGCGATTATGCATCATTGTCAGGAAAGCTTTCCGGTATCAACGGCGATTTCCGTCCGGGATATGCACCGGATTGATAAGGACACGACGGGGCGTCGCTGATTGCGAAAAATGATGAATGTATGAAAAATTGCCGAGCAATTATGCCATCAATTATTTCGCCGCTATGAAGCAATCGTACGAAAACAATGTCAAGGAGGACGAGGCACGATTTCGACTTTCTTAAACTCGAGCAGCTTCTGGACCGGAAAAAGGAGAGGGTAGCAGATACCGGCAAATGGGCGGTTACTCATTATCAAGTGTGGAACGGCTGAAAAGCATGGGCAGTTTACCTAGATATCAGTTGCCGCTTGAAACCGGCAGAACGCATCAGATTCGGTACATATGGCACACCTGGCAACTCCGGTGCTGGGTGATAAAATGTATGGTCCGAAAAATCCTTATTTCATTTAGAGGGGCAGCTGTTACATGCCTCGGGAGCTTGGCTTTTCACCCTCGAACCGGCAAGGAAATGCGGTTTTCCAGCGATTTGCCGGAGGATTTCAAAAATATCTTGACAGTTTTACGAAGTTATGATAATCTGACTTATTAGATGAGCGTGGAGAGATTATCCTCACAACAGAATAATTTCATAATGCTTTTCATCACAACTGAGATTAAGTAGCTTGCTTAATCTTTTTGAGCAAAAAGGAGAATAAAATGAACGAAATCAGTACCAGCAAAAATGATTTTGGGTGTACAGCATGTTTTAGCCATGTTTGGCGCAACCGTTCTGGTGCCTTTTTAACGGGCCTAAATCCTGCGATTGCTATCTTTTCCGCCGGTGTCGGAACGCTAATCTTTCATCTGGTTACTCAAGCGAATTGTGCCGGTCTTTTTGGCCTCGTCCTTCGCTTTTATCGGAGCGATTGCTTTGACACTGAACCCGCAAGGCTTTCCGGCAGCGGAGTTAACCTCTGATGCGAACTGGTCGCTGTATTTTGCAGAATTTAGCGAATGTCAAGGGCGGAATCATGGTCGCCGGCTTAGTCTATGTTGTGCTTTCTATTCTCATTTATTTCGTTGGCGTAGATGCCGTAGAAGTTCTTTCCGCCTATCATCACCGGACCGATTATCATCGTTATCGGTTTACGACTTCCCCGACTGCCATTAACAGTGCTCTTTATACAAATGGGCAATTTGATCCCACAGCGGCTTTTGATTGCACTGATTGTAGTTATCACGATGATTGTGGTTTCCATTTTTACCAGGGATTTTTCCAGCTGGTGCCGATTTTGATTTCGGTTATTGTCGGCTATCTCGTATCGATTCCTTTACACTATGTTGATTTATCGGGCTTTGCCGGTGCTAACTTACTCACGTTTTCTTCCGCCTCCATTCGGGAAACAGATTTTCCTTTTGCCAAACTTTTTCTTGAGTATTATCATTGCAATCGCACCGATTGCGCTGGTTGTCTTTATTGAGCATATTGGTGACATCACAACCAATGGTGCTGTGGTCGGGAAAAACTTTTTGAAAAATCCTGAATCCATCGCACGCCGCTGGGCGATGGTTTGGCAACGGTCGTTGCCGGTGCTTTTGGGTGGCCCCGCCAATACGACATATAGTGAAAAATACCGGTGTATTAGCGGTAACGAAGGTTTACGATCCGGCAATTTTACGGATTGCGGCAGTCTTTGCCATTATCTTTAGTATGTCCGGCCATTTGGCATATCTTATTCAGTCCATTCCGACACCGGTTATGGGCGGCGTCAGTATTATCTTATTTGGTATGATTGCCTCGGTGGGTGTTCGGATTTTGATTAATTCCAATTTGATTTTGCCTATAGCCGTAACCTTTGATTTCGGCAATCATTTTTGGTACTGGGAATCGGCATCAGTGAGCTACCGCTGGGAGCGAAATCTGTTCTATCAGCGGTCTGGCGATTGCGGCATTAGCCGGTATCGTTATCAATCAAATCCTGCCACAGAGAGATAGAAAATAAGAAAAAGCACTTACCGGCGTAGGTGCTTTTTCTTGACTTGCTCACAAGTGCATGATTCGTGTTATAATGAAAGAAACGAGCTTAGCACTCGGCAAGTGAGAAAATAGAAACGCATGCAAAAAACGAACGGTCTTAAAATGAGATAGATCAAATTAACGAGCTGGTTCTGCTTTTTGCAATCAGCATGACAAAAACCTATACCCAGATTTATTTAAGCAATCAGTTTAATTATATATCCGATTTGCTGGTTTTCTTTTGGCTTTGCGATGGGGAAAGCCTTGCGGGTATTTTTAAATATCTATGCCGACGAAGCGGAAGATGCGGGAAACTAAAGGCTTTGGTCTGTCCCGGATGGCGGCAGGGTGTTTTTCACGCTATGTGGCAAGAGGCTCAGAAGAACTAAAAGCAAAAAGGAATACCACAACGTTCTTTATGTGATCGATCGCCGCTTTACGGATTATGAAAATGTATGGCAGCCTTTTAGCAGGAGCTATACCGAATCCGAATACTATATGGTTTGGGAAAACCGAGATCGCACGGGAAATAAAAGAAACGGCAAAAATGGGAAGAGCAATCGGCAAACGGACAAAGGAATGTCCGTCCGGCAAAGACAGAAGATATTCCCTGTTTTGGCAACAAATTGCAGCGGCGGCTTTTGAAGAAGATATTGCTGTTCAGCTAAATATGAAACAGAATCCCTGCAAGATCCGGAAAATTGATAGCGGTGATTGAGCAAGACGGTCAAATCGCCGGCGGCTGTTCGTGGGCATTACACCGGAGCTGAACCATATTTTCGGCTTTATGCGTAAGTCCGGAGCGACAGCATCAGGGGCTGGAAAAACTATGTTAAAAGGTGTGATTGCTTTATTTGCACTTTCGCAGGGACGAGAAAAATATTGCCTTGTCGGTGGTAACGGACAACGAAAAATGCGTCATGGTTGATGAGGGTGCGTGGCTTTGCAACAAAAACCGCTAATTTGTATTATAAAGCTCATCATCGGCTAAGAGGATTTATGCCAAGAGTAATTTTAGTTTATAGTGTGCTCGCAAGCTATTTTGTAGCTGTGCTTTATGGGATTGACAAACATAGGCAACCGTAAGGAGTCGGCGAATCCCGGAGAAGGCTTTGCTTTTTGGACAATGCTTGCCCCATTTGGTGCTTATATTGGTATTTTTGTTTTTCGGCACAAAAACCAAGAAATGGTATTTTCTTGCTACCGCAGTCGTAAGTGTTTATGTTTGTCCATTTTCGGCGTTTATTTTTATATCGCAGGAACATTTAGAAACTGTGCCGGTTAGATAGCAAAGTTGGTACTTGACACCTAAGCGGCAATCAATATAACATAATAGTATTAAGATACGAGAAAGGAACTTCTATGAATATTCAAAAAGAAAAAGACGTTTTTATTGGGACACCGGAGAAAAAGATGCTTTATATTACCTTTACGGAAAAGGACGGCGTGCTTACGATTGAAACACATCGATTGTACCGGAAGCTCTAAAAGGGCAAGGAATCGGCAGTGTGCTGGTAAAAAGAAGCGGCAGATTATGTGCGGGAGAAGGGCGAAAAAGTCAATGCCAGCTGCTGGTTTGCCGACAAAATATTATAAAGGATAACCCGGAATACGAAGATATTTATAAAAAGAGCAGGAGTAAGGATATGCCTTGACGGGAAAAATAGTAATTGAATGCCGTCAGCAGGTCTTTCGCTACTTAAATGAGCATCAAATCCCGTATCAGTTATGGAGCATGCCCGGCTTTTCATGTATCCGATTTGGTTGATATCAAAGAGCCGGAAAACGGGAAGGGTGTAAAGAACCTACGAGATGACAAAAAGGAAAACTTCTTTTGGCAGTTGTTCCGCAGGAAAAAGGGTTGATATTAAAGACATTCGTCGCCGCATCGGTAGTAAGCCGCTTAGCTTGCCGATGCGTGATATGTTACGGCAATATCTGAAAATTACGCGATCGGTTAGTCCTTTTGTGTTCTAAATGACGAGAACCGCAAGTAACGGTTTTGTTAGACGAAGAATTGTTTCGATATGAAAAATAGGGCACATCCCAACGATACTACCAAAACCATTTGGGTAGCACCGCAAGATGTTAAGGCGCTAATTGAAAACCAAGGGAATCGCCTGCAAATTATTCCTATCAAGGAAAAAGAAAAGCGAATCGAATATAGAGTAAAGAAACGGAGAAAAGTAAAATGGAAAAATAGAAGAAACCGGCACTCTTATGGGCAAATATTGTCGGAAACCAGAGCATTTCCTATACGAAGAAATTATTGCCTTTTTGATATGAATGCCCATGGCACTTTATTTGGCGGACGACCGACAAGCTGGATTGATGAAACGGCGGCTGTTGGCGTTTCTCGGCATTGCCGAGCCAAAACCGTAACGGCTTCCATTGATACGCTCAATTTTTGCGTCCCTTGATTTTAGACCATTCGGTCTGTCTGGAACTTTGTATCCGGTACCGGAACGACTTCAATGGAGGTTTTTATCACGGTACTGGGCGAAAAATCTTATCACCGGAGAACGCTATTTGGCAGTAACCAGCTTTTGGGACTTTGTAACCCCTGCGAGATGAAAAACGGCAATAAAGTATCGGTTCCCAAGATTATTCCGGAATCGGAGGAAGAAATCTTTTATTTGTCGGGGCTACGAGGAACGTAACCGCAAACGCATGAAGCAATTAGAGGAAAATAAATTATTCGTTAAGCATTGTCGATTGGGCTGCCTTTGGTAATAAAACTGAAAATATAAATTAGCCGGAAGCTTTTGCGGCAGTATTGGTGTACTTACGAGCTTTTTATGAGTTTTACGAGATGACCATATAGCATACCAGAATCGGTATTGGAATCGTCGCCACTCAGCGTAAAAAGAGAAGTGGTATTTCCATCTATAACTATTCGCAAAAAGACAACTTCTAACGAAAAGATATAGTAAAAAGAATAGCTGTCCGCTCAGCTTCTTACTCGGCTGACATCGGTTTTTTGCGTAAAATCAGCCGGTACCCATATAATAACGTCAAACAAAAATAATATCGTATTCTATACCATACCGATTTGGTATCAATGACTTAGAACCAATTATTTACAAACCATTTCACATACAACCATTACAACATTACAACAATTTTTAGACTAATCGATTTTAGAACTCAAGGAGTTTTTCATTTTATGGAACTACAAAAATTATATAGCTCTGTCCGCAAGGCAGTTGACACCTATCATATGATTCAGGACAATGACCGATTGTTGTCGCTGTTTTCCGGCGGCAAAGACAGCTTGCTGCTACTATATGCCTTAGCCGGATTACGCCGGTTTTATCCGCACAAATATGAACTGGCAGCAATGACGGTATCGCTGATTTGATAATTTTTGATTTATCCCCGATTCAGGAGCTTTGCGATAGCTTAGATGTGCCATATCATATTATAAAAACAGACATTTTCGAGGTCATTTTTGATGATGCGCAAGGAAACGAACCTTGTTCGCTCTGCGCTACCATCGCAAAGGGCTTTTAATGAAAAAGCTGACGGAGCTGGCTTTAGCAAGGTTGCCTATGCGGCATCACTATGAAGATATTGTGGAAACGATGATGCTGTCCCTATTTTATGAGGGCAGATTTAATGTGTTCCCGCCGGTAACGTATCTTTGACCGCCGTGAGGTTTATAGCATTCGTCCGCTTTTATTTACTCCACGAAAACGATATTCGCTCTCTGTCCGCAAAATATCATGTACCGGTAATCAAAAGCCCTGTCCGGCGGACGGCAACACCAAAACGAGCTGAAAATGAAAACGCTGTTAAAAACAAATTGATGAAACAATGCCCGGTTTATATAAACGCCTGTTTCATGCCATTGAGTCCTCCCGATTTGAGCGGCTGGGCGATGAACAAAGAATAAGGGAGAAGACGATGTCGAATTACTCACGAAAAAGCAAGATGAAAAACACCCGTCATTTGCGGGAGCTTTTTAGTCGAAACCGCCGCCGTTAGCCGGTCAGTCGTGGTATCGAAACGACAACCGCCTCTCGCACCTGTATTGGCTATGCCTATGATTTGAAAATCTTTTTACTAGCGGAAGAATTGCCGAAATTTAAGGAAAGAAGATTACCGATTTTACCTTGGCGGATATGGATGCTTTAACGGTCGATGAGCTGGAGCAATATGTGGAATATCTCAATTATTATGAAACTGATCGCTTTCTCCCATAGCAAAGGCGAAAAAGGAAAATCCTGAAAGATTGCGTTCTTTGCGGAGCTTTTTATAATTACTTATAAAAACAAAAGCTGCAAAATAATCCCGCCCTTTTTAATTGATATGCCCAAGGTTCATGAGCATCACTATTACCCGCTTTGAGATTGATGAAGTGAAGACTTTTTAGATGAGGTGGAAAGCGGCGAAAGCTCAGCATCAGCAATCTTGTGCATGAACATACCAAAGAAAGAGATTTGGCACTGCTGACTCTTCTTTAGGCACCGTAGTATTCGGGTAAGCTGTGTCGGCTTAAATATTGAAGATTTTGGATTTTAGCGTCAACGGTATGAAAAATCGTACGCAAGTAACGAGGTCGCTCTTATTTTGGCGAAGAAGTAAGGGACGCCCTGTTAAGCTATTTGAAAAGCGAAAAACAGATTCCTTTATCCGGACACGAAAACGCTCTATTCCTCTCTATGCAAAACAAAAAGAATTCTATGTTCGTTCCGTCCAGAACCTGTAAAAATACTCCAGTCTGGTAACGACCTTAAAGAATATTTCACTAAGCCCTGCGCAGCACCTATGGCACGAACCTTTATCGGGAAACCGGCGATATTTTATTTGGTCGCCGATGCATTGGGCATAAAGATGTCAACACGACCAAAAGCATTATGCAGAGTTAGAAGATGAACGTTGTCGTATGGTCGCCAAAGCAGTCAAATTACGGAGGAATGAGAATGTCTTAAAGAGGTAAAAAGCTGTTCGTTGAATATCGAAATAGCTCTCCTTTTGTTTGCATTATTCTATCATCAATATCTCGATAATTAGATCTCATCAGCCAAATAATCCTCTCTCTCCTCTTGTTTCTGACCTGTTCGATTGCTCCATCTAAAAATCTGATCCGAGCGTTCTCTTCCTTTCTTTCTCTCTGATTCGTACATAATCTATATATCGCCCCAATTCCCATTTTCCATGCATTTTTATATTATGTTCCCCACTTTCTTGTGCCTCGTTCTGTAACAGCACCTCTCCAGTTTCTGTAATTATATATCTCCCTTTAATTCGTGGGGCAAAATCATCGTTCCATATTTCTTCTATTTCCAGTCTCATTTTTAGTATGCTCATCTCATCAGCTTTTCGTCTTCTTCCGGCATTTCCCAAATTATCATTGTATTCCTTATTTCATTTTAACCATATGTTTCTATAATTTGTCCATCTACAATTTCATATCCCATACCAGTTGCAAAAACTTCAACGAATGCAGAACCTTGATCTGTTTTTGGTAATGAGAATTTTATAAGCTTCTGTAAAATATCTTCTGTAACAGTATGAATGCCATCTTCTTCAAAAGGAGATTCTTCCTATACAAAATTTCCCCAGTATCACCTTTGCATAATCTAGTTTTTCTATTATCAATAGTTCATTTTGTTCATGTAAAATACTATTCGCCTTGATAACACTTGATAATACACCCGATAATAATGTCAGCATCATCGCAACCATTATAGATTTTCGATTCTTCATAGTTAAAGCTTCCCATCTTATCTGGTCTATCTATATAAACAATTTTGTTCCTCCTTTCAATACATAATTTATATTACATTTAATGTAAATCCTTATTATTTCTTCGCTATTATATTATCATATAAAAATTAGTTTGTCAACTACAGAGAAGATTGCTTATATCATTTTCTTTTGTTAAAAAGTAAATTAATATTCAGATAATTAATGCGTCTTATGGTATCGTTATCGCTACTATAATTGCAATATACAATATAATAAAGTGCTATCTTTTAATCCGTCATTTCCCTTGCCGATCTGGCGCCCGGCGAACCATCGGCAAGCGCAATGGTTTTTGCTGGCATAAATCGTTCCGTCTTCCAAGGCGTTTAAGCCGCAAACTTCATCACATATTCCCGCTTGGAGTCATAATAATCGGAATGAGCGTACTGCTCGGCATATCCCCATAAGGTATCCCGGCTGAATCTCAACCGCCACAAATACTTTTTCATAATCGGCCTTCGCCTCTACTTCTTCTGAGCCTCGCGTTCAAAAACACCGACAGCAGGAGCAATAAAAGTCCAAGCATCGCAAAAAGCAGTCAGCGGACACGCTGCCATCGCCGATTTTTCTACTTCTCCCGGCGAAACGCCGGTCAAAACAACTCACTTCTGATTCAAGTCCTGACTTGAAACGGAATTACGATTCCTTTCCTGATTTCTCATATTGCACCTCCTGAACATTTGTTTGTACTCTTATTATATACGAACATACATTCCCTGTCATATATCTTTTTGTAAAAACGAACATTTGTTTGCAATTTATTCCAGCATGCTAAAATAAAGGTGGGAAAGAGATATCCTGATGATTTCGGATAACGAAACCCTACGCATTGCTTTACTGGCTCTGCCGGCAGGCTGTATTGGCGGTTTATAAGAAAGACAAACCGAAAGGAGTATTATGGAAAAATTAAGCGGCAATCAGGAGAACATTTTGCGATATATTCAGCAAGTCTTATCAACTATGGGCTACCCGCCCAGTGTGCGGAAATTGAGATGCGGTCGACTGTTCTTCTTCTACGGTGCATGGTCATTTAGCCAGACTGGAAAAAGCCGGCTATATCCGTAGGGGATAAGGATAAACCTCGGGCGATTGAGATTATTCACCCTGATTATATTCCGGAAAGCTACAGCGCTGGTTCTTATGCCGAAGCCTCGGTATTCCAACCATTCCTCTGCTGCTTCGGGAAATGGTCGATATCCCGATTTTTAGGCGCGGCAAAGCAGGTTTTACCGATTTTTAGCCGACGAAAATGTCGAAGATTATTTTGCTTTTGCCGCTCCACTTCTTACCCAGAACCAATGCTGAGCTTTTTATCTTGAAAAATCAGGGCGACAGTATGATAAACATCGGCTTATATGACGGGATTATGTGATTGTCAGCCAGCAAAACACCGCCCGCAATAACGATGTTGTCGTGGCGCTGATTGACGACCCAGCAACGGTTAAGACGTTCTTTCGAAAAAGACCATATTCGCTTTGCAGTACCGGAAAAACGATGATTATGAGCCGATTTTGGTAAAAAGAGGTAACCATTTTAGGCAAAGTCATCGCTTTGTATCGGCGGTTTTAAGAAAGCGGGTAAACCCTTTGAGGATTTTACCCGCTTGATATAATTTCTTCTGTCTTGAAATAAAATGGTAAAAAGATTGCAGGAAAGACCAGCAGACCGGACAATAGCTCGCCGCAAAGAGGCTCGTTATCAACCCTGTTTTTGCCGATATGTGGCATATGACTTCCTTCGTTTCTTTACAAGGCATTCACATCGTCAATGCCGTCCGCCCAACCGCTCCAGTTCATAAAACTTCCGATCCCGCTCCGATATGAATAAACACTGTTATAATCCATCAGCACCAGCCCCCGGTCGGTCGAACGTTCAATCATGCTTAGGGAAAAACACCGTCCTCTGCCAGCTTTTTGCTCCACGTTATCGACCAAAGCGTCAATATGACTGGTATTTTTACCGATGAACAATGACAAAATAATCCGCCAAAACACTGATTTCAGAAATATCAATCACTCGGATATCTTTCTGCCTGTTTATCGTCTACATAGGCATATGCCCGCTTAACGATTTGGTGGATTTGTTCCTGTTCTTCCTGTCTGTGTTCCCTTTCTTTCTTTAGAAAATCTTATGCTTTCCGGAAACGGCATACCGCCATTTCCTTTCTGTTATGCCTCGATAATATTGATACGCCTCTTGCGTCAAAGGATCAATCGCCCTGTCTTTTGACCGTAAAAATTTAGTGTTTCCGACAACAACAACGCATCGTATCGTCTAAAGACGTCTTTGCCAGCTGTGCTTTTTCTAAATATCCTGCGAGCCTCGCCCCGGTTCAATCGCATCGGCAATATAAATAATCTTGGCAAAATCCGTCATCGCCGGTTTACTCGGTAGTATGATAGTAAATCGCATCTAAAAACTCTCAAAATCTTCTATTCCATACTTATCCTGTGCAATATGGGCACTTAGCTTTGCGTGCAATAAACCAAGTCTTTCTAACGGTGTAATTTCAATCCGGTACTTTTTGGCAAAGCTTTTTCTTCTTCTGCGGACATACACTTTGCATAATCATGCAGTAATGCCGCTATCGCTAAACGATCCGGATTAATGCCATAGTTTTCCCCAGTTCGATTGCCGCTGACTCCACGCCCAAAGTATGCAGGTATCGGCTCGGCGTCAGCACCTACGCAAGTCCTTCCGGAGCTTCGCCGGATAGCTTCGCATAATCGGCAACCGGCGGAACTGTCTTTACCATGCCGGCTTTTCCGATGCAAAGCCCATGCTGGATATAAGCGCTACCTGCGGGGAAGTATCAATCGGCTCATCGTTTTCATCCGATCCCGAATCATGGTAGAAGAATGGATAATGGATTATCGACCAAAACTGCTTTGAGATTGTACTGATTTTGCATTTGCACCAGCTTTTCCTTGGCATTCTCCAAATCATCGGTTAAGCGGCGGACAATCACCAGCTGTCCGTCCTGCAAAATCTTCACCCGCCTCCCGCCAAGACTCAATCGAGAACAAATTATCATATAACCGATTGTCCACCAAAACTCATAGTCCGGATATTTTGTTTTTCAGGCGTTCCAGCGTTTTTATAGGTGTATGAGGTTTCCGCACTTTTCACACCCAGTGCCGATACATCAAATAGAAGTCTTCGCACCGCCAAATATGCCATATAAGCGATCGTTACCACTAATCGCATCTTCCGGCTTGAACGGCGGATTTCCCGCCGGCATCAGCCAAACCTCATCAAATTGTTTGGTTAAATAAACTGATTGAGCAATCAGCAAATGCCCGTAGTGAATGGGATTAAAGGTTCCGCTCATACGGCAATTTCTTTTTCTCGACATTCTTTTTCCTTCCGTTTTCCCTGCCAGTAGTTCAAACTTCGCCCATCTCTTCGTTCTTTTTCAAACGAAACAATGGGCGAAGTCTTGCCTACTGTAAAATCAAGAACTTCGAATTTTATCAAACGTATCCCGCCGGTTATGCTTTTCAAACACCTTTGCGTAACCTCCAGCACATAAAAACCTTCGCCTGTTCTGGCTTTTGAGAATATCTCTGCCAAGGCCCTTTGTCATATCCGGCGTTAATTGCATAAGCTCCTCAAGGCTTTCGCCTGCGATTGACATTGGTATAAAGTGTAATCCGGCTGGCATGCTTACGTCAGTATCCCTGCACCCTGATGGATTCAGATACTGACTGCGCAGCTGTGATGTTTGGAAGGTCGTCAGATGCGCCCGCTGAGCTTATCCTTGCTGGCAGTATTCGGGTTCAGCAAAATTGGGTTTTGCGGGAGAGTGTCAAAAATAAATATATTTGGCAACCTGCGCCGCATAGTTTGCTGATGACTTTTCTAGGCCGCCTGATCCCTCGGAACGGACGCTTATTCATAATATCCTTAATCAGTCCCGCCAGCTGATAGCCGCCGACATTGACTTTACCAAATAAGCTCCGATTTCCGTTTCTTCTGCTTCGTTAATCGGCGTCAGCAAATGAATATTATCGCTTAATGCCGTTATCGAGCTTAATTCCTTTATTTAACGGAAAATATGGCTTAAACAGTTCCTCTACATTTCGCAAATGGATAAGAAGACTGCTTAAAGTAGTTGGATCAAAATCGCGTCTGCGCCGAGCTGACATTAAGCGCGCACTAATTATTTGTGTTTCGTCAGCACTATTGATATTAACTATCTTTTGTGCCTGCACCGAGTAAATCTATAATATTGCTCGCCATAGGTCAAATATGGCTGAAGTGCTCAGCTGACTTTCCAAAAAGACTTCAATCTCTAAAAATCTTCTTCCGAAGCTATGAATGAAATAAGCGGTATTGCAAAATCCGGTCGGTACCTGGAGCGTCCGGTTATCCGCCCCGTCAAAGAAGTAATCTCACGGCAATGCTGTCTGTAAATTGGTCTGGCAGGTGAATCTGCGGCGTATACTCCATAATTTTTTCCGGTGTAGAATTCCCCTTTATCCAGCGCTCTTAATTCCGCCATGCGATTGATAGGATTTTCCGTAATTCGGGAATGCCACGCACTCGCCTGAAAGCTGTCAATATCAAAATGCATTGCAATTTGCTCAACACTGGCGGTATTTAGGTTCACCGCTCGGTCGCTTTTTATCGGAATAATCAAAATGCCTAAGCCTTGCGTTTCGGCAGACTCTTGGCTGCGAGTCAGCGCTCAAATATGCCTTTGCCGTCTTAAAGTCGGAATCCGCTAACGCCAATCTTGCTTAATTAACCTTCGTTATGCGAAATATTTAAGTCAGCATATAAATAGCAAAAACGAACGCCGTTTTTCGCCGGAATATTGCTGTCCTCCAGCAAATACACCGTTTGATTGAGCAGCTTTTCACGCTGTAATCGTATGCCCTGCCGATTGCCGTTTGGCTTAACCCCAATCAATCCGTAGACCTCCACATGCGGGCTCTGCCGATCCAGTATCAACAACCGATAAACATTAGACTCTGCGACTTCCAGCACTCTGGCTGACGTCGGCCGATCTCTTTGCAATCCAGCTCCGCTGCCTGCACCGGCCGCCAGCAAAGCGTTAATAATAGCAATACTGCAACTCATTCCTCGTTTCATCGTTCCTCCTTGAAACTGTACTGTTATTCCATATATTCAAACTCCAAATATCCGATTCTGACAACGTCTCCTTCTTGGATACCGAGCTTTTTCAGTTCTGCATTAATGCCCTCTTCTTCAATATTATAATTCTGAAAGAAGCGAAAGCCTTTTTCGGTTTCCAGATTGGTGTAGCCCAGCATTTTATCAATGGCTTTTCCTTCCACCACAAACACGCCGTCTTCATCAATATATATATTTATCGGCTCGTTTTCTTCTTTTATTAAGTTAACATCAATTTCACTGGCATATTCGGTCGTTTCCTTGGGTAAGGTTTGCAAAAATATTGTAAATCTCGCAAAAGCTCTTCCACGCCCTGCCCGCTCACTGCCGAAATAGGAAAGACCTTTGATGCCCAGCGGCTCATAAACGGCACAAATCTCTTTTTAGAGAGCTGTCATCATAGGCTGCGTCCATTTTATTGGCAGCAATCAGTTGCGGCTTTTTCCAGTAGCTGCGGCGAATATTTTTCCAGCTCCAGACGAATCTTTTCCAAATCCTCTATAGGGATCCGCGTCCCTCGGTGCCGGCTGCGTCAACAACATGGAGCAGCACCTATACGCTCAATATGCTTTAGAACTCATGTCCCAGTCCCACGCCCTCGGCAGCGCCCTCAATAATCCTGGGATATCGGCTACCACAAAGCTGTCGCCACATATCCACCACGCCTAAATTGGGCGTCAATGTCGTAAAAGTGATAATTGGCGATTTTGGCTTGCATTGGAAACTCTGGATAAAAAGGTTGACTTACCGACATTCGAAAAGTCGACCAAGCCTTACATCGGCAATGGATTTTAATTCCAGCGTAATCCAGCGCTTCCTGTTGCCGACTGGCTCGGCTAGCATATTTGCGCCTGCATGGTAGAAGTAGCAAAGTGCTGATTGCCCCTGACCGCCCCCTGCCACCGCTTAGAAGAACTACCCGAGAGTCCTCTTTACAAATCCGCACACAATCTTATTGCTCTCAAAATCCCGAATCAGGAGTTCCTTTTGGTACCTTCAAAATCAAATCGGCACCGTCCTTACTATGAGTAGTTTCCGGCTCCCCGGCTCCTGCCGTTGCCGTGCATAATGTTTTTGGTGACGAAAATTAAATAAGGTGCTCGAGGACGAATCGACTTCAAAACCACGCCGCCATCACCGCCATCGCCGCCGTCCGGTCCGCCATTGGGAATATATTTTTCTCGGCGAAAGCTGACACAGCCATCGCCCCTTTTCCTGACTCTGACAAATACTTTACTGATCAATAAAAATCATAATAATCCTTTTCATTTTCCGTTACAGTATTCTTTATCTTATTTTTTTTTATTCCTAATATAATTTGCCCAAACGGTAACCAGTTTTCTCCCTTTATTTTAGCACATATCAATTCCTTTTCAAGCCCTAAACGCTTTGTTTTTCAGGAAAATTATGGAAAAAAAGAAAGGGTGTTAATGGTAAAAGAAAACATTATCTTCCAAAACCAAAATTTGGTTGTTTTTTGGTTTTGTTTGTTGGTTTTTTTGTTTTGTGTGTTGTTTTGTGGGGTTGTTTGTTGTTTTTTTGTTGTTGGTTTTTTTTTGTTGGGGTTGTTTTGGTTGTTTGTTTTTTGTGTGTGGTGTTGGGGGTGGTTGTTTGTTTTTGGTGGTTTTGTTTTTGGTTTGGTGTTTGTTTTGTTTTGTGGTTTTTGGTGGTTTTTTTTTGTGTTTTTGTTTTTTGTGTTGGGTTTGTGTGTGTTTTGTGTTTTGTTTGGTTTTTTTGTTGTTTGTTTTTTGGGTGTGTTTGGTTTTGGGGGTTGGTTTTGGTGGGTGGTTGTTGTTGTGTGTTTGGGGGTTTTTTTTTGTTGGGTGTGTGTTTGTTGTTTTGTTTTTTTTGTTTGGTTGTTGGTGTTCTAGACCGCTTTATATCGTTCAATTGCTTGTGGTCGCTCGTAAACCAGAATCATGGATGAGGTTTCACTTCTTTTGCTTATAAACGTCTGAGCGTTACTGGAAGCTATTGCTGCTTCTGCTGCTCAGTTAAACTATACAGGTCTTCGCTGGATACGCTTTAAACTTTTGCGTTCTTCTGTTGTAGGATACAATATCCGTTGATAATACGTTAAGACCACTTATGAGGCTTAGTGCTTTTACGGGATATCAAGCAAAGGACGCCGCTGCTTTAAAGAATCATTTCTCGGATATTCTGCCATGTTCGACTGTAAGTAGTAAAACCTTATTACAGCTTTTTTACCTTGGTAGAACTCTCTACAGCATAGATTTCAACGGTTGTTTAGAAGGACAATAACTGTGTCAAACTCTAAAAAATCGCTTTGTTACCGCAGCTTTCCACTTTTAAAATAGAATCCTTATCCAAAAAGCTTATTGTTCTTATAAAGGTGAACGGCAAACACTATCTACTGATTTTATTTCTGACTTACCAACACCGTTTGACAGTAAATGATTTGAATTGTAATAAAAACAGCGGTCGACGCAAGTCCATCGCTGTTTTCTTTTATTCTCTATTCTGCTACCGCATAAACAGATGCTGTTTCTTATCTCGGCTTTTTCTTTTCAAAAGCGAAGAACGCCATCAATCAAAAGCAAATAGTATCATCATTTCCACGACCAACATTGACGCCGTGGATGAATCTTTGGTCTTCTTGACGATATAAAATATTGCTCGCTTTTACAACTGGCTATCTGCTCTTTTTGCGCCCAGTCTCTTTCGAATGAGAATCCCGTCCGTTCTTGGAAGAACCCATTCTTTTTATGCGCAAACAATTGAAGGTTAAGTCTAAATATGGTTTACACCTCCTGTATTCAATCTGAATATATTGTCCCGTATTCTTGTAAAATCATGTTCAGCCCCAGCTCATAGGATTTAAGCAAAAGCTGAGCTTTCGGGAGAATCCGTTTGCAAACGGCAGGTCAACAACTGTCTTTTCATCTCGGCAGTCACCGCAGATGTAAGCGCTCAATAGCATTGACTGATCTGAATGGAAATCATCGACACCGCCGCACAGAGACAATATCTTGCCCGACCGATGCGATCGCATGACCATTGGTTTGAAAACCAAGATAGGTTTCCTCCTTCTTTTTCAAATCACCGTCCGAACTCCCCTGAATCTCGGCGACTCGTTCTGCGAGGGTTACGCATTGATCAATCGTAACTCTGTAAACGCTTGACGATGACCTTGCTTTTTGTGATAGCCTTTCTTCGGCTGGCGCTTAAAACAACAATCTTCTGTCCCTTGACCATTCGTCTGCTTTTGCGCTAACGCTTGCCGATTCAAGATAGGGGCTTGCCGACCTTAAACTTCTCCGTTATTCGAGACAAGCAATACTTTATCAAAGGTTACAGCATCGCCGGCTTCTTACGCCTAACCTTTTCAACCTGAATCACATCGCCTTCAGCGACCTTGTAACTGCTTTCCGCCTGTTTCACAATTGCGTACATCTTTGGCACTCCTCCTTATAAGACTCGCTGGTACCAGTGAAAAAGGGCTATCCTTTTGCTAACGGCCCGAGCGGGTATACCGCTACTTAGAGTACAATACCACAGCTTTAGAAATGCTCAAATGGATTTTTATGGCTTTTCTGATTTTCGGAATATCTTTCGTACATGCCTTCCTGGCACAATCAAATGCCATCCATCAAACCGTATTTTCAGCACACTACCGAATATCATATCCTGTAACTCAAAACACAAAGCCAATATCCGGCTCCTGCCTGGCATAATGCCACTTTCACCACAACCAAAGAAATACCATGGTGTAACAGGGAAGGCTTCAAAACCGAAACCCTGCGTTTTATAAATATATATATAAATATATAATAAATATATATAATATTTATATAAAATACATAGAAAATAATCCGATATTTATTCTGTACACTTTATCGGTGGTTTTAACCATTACAACGAATCTTTATGTAGTTAAAAAGTTTGTGACGTTAGAATCTCGTGTCACCCTCCCCACCATATGAAACCCTTATTATATTGATGAAAAATCACAGCGAAGGAATGGTAGCTATGAAGAAAAAGGATTTAAAAGTATTAAAATTACACTATTGGGGGTTTCGGTACACGATAGCTCTAATCTGTATGATTATCCCATCCATCAGCGCTATTATCCTGGTAACGCTTTCAAAGAACAAGTTGACGAAGATATGCAACACTGTGCAAAGCAGGTTTCCGATAAACTGGCTGCTAGATAGAAGCAACGGAAAATATTATTGAAGAGCTTGCTGTAAACCCGATGCTGGCTGATGAACGGCACACAAAGGGAAGAGGTTACTGCTTTCTTTGAGCAAAGAGCCAAAGAAACCGGCTTTAAATTATTTTTTACTGTAAAATGAAAAAGGGAAGGAATTAACCCGCGCAAGAAAGGGAATTTTGATGTGTCCAGTACTGAATATTTTTGAAGCGTTCCATCTGTGGAGAAACTCACACCAGCTCTATCATAAATGACGTCGGCAGGCGGAAAATTATGGTTATTTCATCCTACTATGAGCCCGGAAACTACTGTTGTTAGGCGTCATGGATATTAAAAGCACTGACTTTATTTTCATGTGTGCCGATTTCAAATGGGGAGAAACCGGAAATATTGCTGTTTATGACGAACAACAAGCATTGTCGGACATACCAAATCCCTGATATCGTTGCCAGCGAGCTTAATCTTATCGAAAAGCAAGGACAGATAAAGAATATCAGTCGGTTGCCAATAAAAAGCCATTGACAGCAAAAACCGATGGCATAAGTACGTATGACTGGTTTGGCAGGGTTCGGAGCAATATGCAATATACCGGAAAGAGGATATATCGCACTGGTCGCCATCAATGAAGAAGAAATGTTTGGTAATTTTAACAAATTGCACTTAATCTTTCGCCCTGATCAATAGGATTAACTATATTCGGCGTAGCACATCTATTTTGTGCAAGACCGGTATCCGAATGCATTTCAAGACTGGAAAACCGATTTGCTTCACATGGCAAATTATGATTTAACCAAAGAATCGGCAAGAGATTATTCAAAAAGAAATGACGAAATTGGTGATATTTACGACTCTACCACAACATTGAAAACATAATATTATGAGCATCATTTCCAGCATATCTGCCCATGCTCAAAATACGGCAAGAATGGCAGAAGAGCTTTTCGGCCACAACACAAGCAACAACCGAAACGGCTACAGGAGGCTGCAAATGCGGTAGTATTACAGCAAAGAGGAGCTGCCAGCCAAGCAGAAGATACCCAAAACGCAACGCTTACGGTAGAAAGCACCAATACTTTGCTTGCTTCATCACGATGACTGCAGAAGAATTGTATCGCTCAACTGAGTTTATCAACGAAAAGGAAGAAGAAGGAAGTAAACATTAGCAGAACTGGCGTCTGCAACTAAGCAGTTAGTGAAGCCTCGCAGGAAATTGCCGAAATCATCACGCAGACCGATGAAAGTGCTGAGAAAATATCCAGTGCCAGTGATATGATACAGTCCATTTCGATCAGACGAATTGTGCTTTGCCTTTAAATGCCGCAATCGAAGCATGCCTAGAGCTGGCGAAGCAGGCAAAGGATTTGGTTGTAGTTGCTGAAGAAATAAGAAAAACTGGCGGAACAGATCAGCAGGATTTACCGGCGATATCAAAGTTACCATTACCGATTTGCAAGAGAAGACCAAAAAGCCGTAGAAGCGATGGAATTTACAGAAAAAGTGGTAGCAGAACAAGAAAGCAAACTGGTGAAACCGAAAATAAGTTTAATCAGATATCGGAAGCTTTTAGAAAAAGCCAAGAAATCGTAAATGAGATATCGCAAAAACGGAAGCTATTGTTAAAGGGGAACGAAGAAATCGCAAAGGTTATTGAGAGCCTTTCGGCGATAGCAGAGGAAAATGCGGCAACAACAGAGGAAGTATCCGCCTTCTATGGACGTGCAAGTACAATCCGTACGAGGCATATCCGAAGCAAGTGAAAGCCTGGCGGAAATCGCAACCGATTTACAGACAGAAGTTTCCAAATTTATCCTATAGCTAATAAATAGGCAAAAAATAGCCAATAAATAGCCAACAAATACACAATAAAATACTGCATCAAACAATAAAAACGCTCTCATGTGTTTCCTCAAAAATCATGATATCCCATTTTATTGTTTGATGCATTTTTGTTTTTATCTTACTATATTTTTGCTTCTCTTTTTTCGGTTTCGGACGATTTTCCCTCTTAGCTTTCCTTTCCCAGCTCTTCCAGCAGCGTTTTTAGATATTCCCAGGTTCTTTGCGTAGAAGAAATGCTAAGCCGTTCTTTAACCGAATGAACGTCCCACATATTCGGTCCGATGCTGATTGCTTCCATTTCCGGCTTTTTCGATAGGAATACACCGCACTCTAAGCCGGCATGAATCGCACTGACCGCAGCTTTCCTTGCCGGTTAGCTCGCCGATAGGTATCGACTGCTCAGCAATTCGCTTTCCGGTTTCATTTCCCACCCGGATACTCGGCTGTCTTAGAAAAGTGTAAGCCATTCCATTTCGGCAAAAATCCTGTAACACGGAGTTTAGCTGCTGCTTTGCTGCCGACATTGGATCGAGTGGAAAAAGGACAGCGTGATTGCCTCGTCCTGCACCTGAATGACTGCCAAATTAAGCGAGCTTTCCACCATAGCCGGCGAGTTTACTGCTCATAGTCTGAACACCGTTCGGTAGTGTTACACAGCAAAAATAAGCTTTCGTGCGGCTTCTTTGTTTATTTTTGAACATCACTTGTCTCGAGAATCCTTCACCAATAGTTCAACCTTTGGATCGCTCACCGACAGTTCATTGCTCCACTCTTTTTGCATGCGGCTTTGCAGTTCGGCTAACTTTTTCTCCTGCTCCGGTAAAAATCGCAATCCGGCAAAAACCGTATGACTGGGAATCACATTGTCCTTAATTCCGCCGCTAATATCCAGCACTTCAAAATCCATTTCTTTTCTAAGAGCCGATAAGAACCGTCCCATCAGTTTATGCGAGTTTCACGATTGGTATGAATCTCCGCTCCGAATGCCCCTCTTAAACCGGTAACCACAATTTCTTTCTGCAAAAAGCCATGCGGCAACGGCTTTCTTGGTATAAGGGAGCTCTAACACTGCCTTTAATCCACCGGCACAGCCGATGGTAATCTCGCCCTCTTCTTCCGAGTCTACATTGATAAAAATACTTTCCTTTTAATAAGTCGCCATCAAAATGAAGAGCACCATTCATATTGACTTCTTCGTTGGTCGTAATGACCACCCCAAAATGCGGGTGAGCGGGATGTCGTCCGAATCCAGTAATGCTGAGTGCCATTGCAAACCGCAATTCCGTTATCCGCTCCCCAAGGTCGTATCTTTGGCAGTTAATAAATCGCCGTCAACCTGCAAGGTCAGGATCCTTTTAAAAATCATGGGTACTGTCCGGCGTCTTAACGCAAACTCATATCCATATGCCCCTGAACGATTACGTCCGGTGTTTCCATACCGGCAGTTGCCGGTTTGGTAATCAGGATAGAGTTCGTTTCTGTCTTGAATCACAGCAAGTCCTCTCTTTTGGCAAATCCAACCAAATAATCGGAAATCGCTTGTTCATTGCCGCTCCTCTGGGATTTGGCTAATTGCTCAAAAATAATCAAATACTTTTTCGGTTCTAAGTTTAACATCATATCCCTCACTTTCTGATGGCTGTATATTTTTCCTATTGCCAATCGGCTCTTGAAATAGCTTTCGTCTCCCGACTCGCCATTTCCCTATCCCTACACCTGTCAACCCTATACTTCTATATTCAATATTCCACCTTATCTTTTGCTACTGCTATTTTTCTATGCCCCTGTCCCGACTGCCTCGGAAATTGTTTGAAAACCATAGCGGTCAAGCACTTGCGGAAGCTCTGCAATGATTTCCGGACAAACTCTTGATTGACAAAGTTTGCCGTTCCAATCGCTACCGCCGATGCTCCGGCATAGAGAAACTCCAGCATATCTTCTGCCGTTTCAATCCCTGCCCATCCCAATAATCGGAATCGTAAACCGTTTCATAGACATCATAAATCATTTTCAGTAGCCACTCGGTTTAATCGCCGGTCCCGACAAACCGCCCGTCTTATTGGCTAAGAGCGATGCTCGTTTTTCAAATCAAAGCATCCCAATCAAAGTATTAATCATCGTAATCCCGTCCGCTCCGCCATCCTGCACCGCCTGCGCCATTTCCTAATATTGGAAACATTAGGTGAAAGCTTCATATAACGGGCTTTGACGCTACCGCTTTAATCTTTGCAAGCTGGCGAGCAATTTCCGGATCTGACCATAGGTAATTCCGTCCTGTTTCACATTCGGACAGGAAATGTTGATTTCAGCGCTCCAATGTTTGCTACCTTAGAAATCGCTCCGCCACATAGCAATAATCATCATCAGAATATCCAGCGACATTAGCGATAATCGGCAAATCATACTGTGCCAGCCAGCGCAGCTCATCTTCTACTTGGTCAATTCCGGATTTTGTAATCCGATAGCGTTTAACATTCCCTGCCGGCGTTTCCGCAATTGAGGATGGCATTGCCGGTGCGAGGCTCTTTTGTCACCGCCTTTAATCATAATCGAGCCTAACAGCGATAAGTCATAAACCTCGCTAAACCCCTGCCAAAACCAAAACAGCCGGATGCCGGCATTACTGGATAGAGATAAGCCCGGCTAACGGCTAATCGATTCATATTCCCACCTCCCCCAGAGCAAACACCGGTCCGTCCTGTACTACCCTTTAGCCCGGCGTTGGTTTTGAGCATACAGCCATAGCAAGCCCCAATCCGCACGCCATTCTTTCTTCAGGATAAATAGCCCCGCTTTTGCCCCTCGATATTTCAAATCCAGTGCCCTGTAGCATTCCGTCGGTCCACAGGCGTATAGCGTGTCAAAGGCAATCTCCTGACTATTTAAAAACATCTAAAAATCGTTCCCTTTTGCCCTAAGCTTCCGTCCATTGTCGATACCAAGACCTTGCTGAGTGCTTGAAACTCCTCCATCGCATAAGCCCCCGGCGGCATCTTGAAAGCCCAGCACCCGAAACAATTGAATGGTCTTTCTCTAGCCTTTTTCCCAATTCATAGGGGGCGGCACACCCACACCGCCACCGGCTAAGAGTACCGAGCGAGTATTTTTGCAAAATGGGAAAGCCGTTGCCCAAGGGCCCCAACACATCTCAGCTCCTCCTATTTTTCATTTTTTGTGGGCAAATCCGTTCCTTACCGACTCTCTTATAAATAATGCGAATGGTGCTTTCTTCCGGCTTTACTTCATAAAAAGAAATCGGACGGCGCAAGCAACAGCGCACCGTCATTGATTTTGATATGCACAGCAGCCGGCGGCAAAACCGCTGACATCTGCCTGCTCCGCCGTTAAACTCATTCGGTAAATATCCTGACCAGCGACATATTTTCCGTAATTTTCATTTGATATTGTTGCATTTTGATTTTTCCTTTTCTTTCCGCCATAGCCTTGATTTTTATAGTGCTTGCCTGTCCTTTTACCAAAAAGCAGCTTCGAGAGCAAAAGCTCAAAAGCCGTTTTTATCAAAGCAAGCATTTTCCGATGCTTACAAAACGGCAATCCTTTCGCCATCAAGCCTCAGCAGCTTTTCCGTCCTGAACAATCCGTTTTCCCTGATAGCATACGGTATCAATCATGCCTTTACTTTCCAGCCGGCAAGCGGTGTATTGCTCGCCCGCTAACGATATCTTCCTTTTAATCTCATATTCCTTTGTCCAAATTAATCAGCACCAGATCCGCCCGCCTCGCCGGTCGCCAGCCGGTGCCCCTTTAGCCCGAAGATATTCGCCGGATTTTCTGTCATCGCTTTCAGTAAGCGGTATAACCCAATCTTTTTGGTTTGAACCAAATAAGTGATAGCAAAGCGAAACGCTGTTTCCGAGCCAATACCAAACGCCGAGCCGGCTAAGCTCCTTGCTTTTTCTTCGGCACTATGTGAGCATGGTCGGTTGCAATGCGAGGCAATCGTGCCGTCAGCCAGTGCCTGAATTAGGGCTGCCTGATCCGATTGACTCCGTAGCGGCGGGTTCATCTCAAATTACCGTCCTCCTGTAAATCCTCCCCACTCATCAAAGATGATGCGGCGTTACCTCCCCGCTGATCCAGTCGCATTTGCCGCGATAGCGAAGTAAATCTACTCCCGCCGCCGTACTCATATGGCAAATATGGTATCTGGCGCCGGTTGTCAAAGAAATCGCACAATCTCTTGCAATTTGCAAACCTCGCACAGTCCCGTATCCTTTGTGTCCATGCTCGAGCATAATGACCGGGCGTGAATATAACCGCCCCGCAAAAGAGACTGTTTTTCTTCACAATGGCGGCAATCAGGCTGTCATTTGCTTTTACCGCCAGCATCGCATCATACATCATAGCGGAATCTTGCACGCCCCGCCCGTCATCGGAAAAACGCCACGGCCCGGCAGAAAGCTGTTCTTTACGTCCACCAGACTTTCGCCCTTCTCGCCTAATGTAATGGCAGAATAAAACCGAGTTTCAATCAGGGACTCTCCTCGGCTTTGGCAGTAAAACCTCGAAGAAGCTCCGAGAATCCATGACCGGCTTCGTATTGGGTATTGCCAAAATAGTCGTATAGCTGCCCCTTGGCTCGCCGCCCGAGAGCCGGTCGCAATCGTTTCCTTTATATTCAAATCCGGGTCTCGCAAATGAACATGCACATCGACAAAACCGGGCGCTAAAAAGCTTTCCCCTTGCATCCATCACAGTATCCGCATTATTTTCTGTCATGCGCGACTGATTTCTGCAATTTTTCCTTCTTTTATTAGCAGACTCCACCGGCAGCAGCTCATCATTTTCTGCTACCATCTGTGCATTTATAATTTTAATCATTGGTATCCTTTCTGCCGCAAAAGTCAAACCGCCATGCTCCAAAAAAACTGCCTTACAAAAAAATCAAACCTTCCCGCCGAATTGAGCAAATACTATCTGTGCTATCCGGAGAAAAGATTGACTTTTCCTTTTTGTCTGCAATTTTTACCATTGGCTTTTCCTGCACGATGAGCTCCTTTACCGCTAATCTTAAATAAAATATTATGGGCAGTGCCGGATAGCTCTTTACCTATCTCTCGTCCGCTTCCGGCTCCTGTACCATTATAGATTAGAGCCGGCGGAAAGTCAAGGTCAGTCAATAAAAGAGTATCGTTTCTGCAAAATGCTTTCTTTCAGATAACCGATTTTATTCTTTCTTGTTTAATTTTTCTTTTCTTTTATTTGACTTTACGCCGGTAAAAAGCTCACACTAATTAATGCAGTTAAGTAGTAAGGAAGGTCTATTTTTGCGGGATATGATTTTCCGGGAGTTATTCTCCGCTTGACTGCGAAAACTCAACCGCTGTACGAAAGAAGAAATAACACCTTTAACGAAGCTTTCTGGCGACGAATTAATCTTGGGAAAGAGCGCACTTAAAACATCATCTGACAAAAAGAAAAAGGAGAAAATAATATGAATAAATTAGAAAAAGAAATTTAATGTTTATTTAGCGGATCAAGCGGTTATGACCGCTAAACTGCACAATATTCACTGGAATGTACAGGCACGCTGTTCGTGCGGGTTCATGAGTTTACCGAAGCAGAATACGAAAAAGGCATTTGAGCGCATGGACGAGGTTGCCGAGCATTTGAGAATGTATAATTTAGTACCAGTGTCACTTTTGACCGAATACTTAAAGTTAGCTACGATTAAAGAAGAACCTTCTCGCAACTTTTGAAGATCGGGAGGCTTTGGCCATTGTTTTGGCTGATTTGGAGCTTTTGCGCAAAAGAAGCAACCGAGCTGCGGAACGCTGCAGATAAAGAAGGCTGGTTCTCTGCTGTCGACTTTTTAGAGAGCATGTAGCGGATTACAATAAGCAAATCTGGTTCTGCGTTCTATGTTAGCAAAATAATATTTCTTTTCCTAAAAACAAGCACTATTCCTTTTGGCTTGACGGACAATTTACCTATTATTCTGTCAAACATAGGAAATCAGAATTAGAATTTCCATGAAATAGATAATATTTTCGGCAGAACAGGCGGTTGCGGTATAGCAACCGCCTTTTTGTATGTTCTTTTACAAAAACATTATTACTTTTCACACTAAAAATCTTCTTTTCTTTTATATTGGTTGTATAATGGTGTTGGTAATGAATCTAGTTCCGTGCTAACGCTCATTGTCTTAGGAAGACGATAAGCAACGAAATCCTGTAGAATATAATCACCACAATCACATCAAAAGGAGGTTGCTTATGTCCCATCAAGATTATATCTTTAAAAAATGCTTGATTGGAAGATAAAAATATTATTTTTCCGAAAAATTACAGAAAGGGAAACAAAACTCCGTTGTTTATAAGGTTTTTCACGCTACTCTGAGCTATTTCTCTACCTGCTGTGCGAAATGTGGGAAGCACAAAAAGAAAGCAGCATCATCAAGCACGGAACGAAAACATCTTATGTCAAACTTCTTCCTATGGCTGGTTTCCCCTGTATTTTGGCTTTGCAAAAGCAACGATTCCTTTTGTAAATCTTGTGGCAAAACCTTTGTGGCTTCCACTTCTCTTTGTGAAAAACATTGCTTTATCTCCAATCCTGTAGCAACATATTTTAAACGATTTAACTTATAAGCTTAGCGAAAAGGATATTGCCTCGAATGCATTTCGTTTCTCGCAGTACCGTTTCTAAATGCATCGATCGCCAGTTTTTCTTCCTTCGTTCCAGACTTTGATTTCTGCCGGAATCGCTCTGTTTTGACGAGTTTCAAATCGACAAAAAACGCCAAAGGGCTATGAGCTTTATTTTCTGCGATGCGGCTAACCACCGGCTCCTCGATATCGTTGAAAAACCGTCAGCTTTGCTCCCTGCGAAACTATTTCCTACACTATTCAAAGCTGCCAGAAGCAATGTCAAAAGCCATTTGTATCGACTTATATAGTCCTTATATCTCCTTGATTAACGAGCTGTTTCCGGAACGCTTCTATTGTTCTAGACCGCTTTCATATCGTTCAATTGCTTAGCCGGTCGCTCATCAAAAAGCCAGAATCCATGGGATGAAGCAGTTTCCCACTCTTTCTATTGCTTATAAACGTCTGAAGCGTTACTGGAAGCTATTGCTGCTTTCCTGCTGCTCAATTAAACTATACAAAATTTTGCTCGCTGGATACATGCAAACTCTTTGCTTGTTCCGCTTCTGTTGTAGAGGATACAATATCCGTTGATAATACGTTAAAAGACCACTTACTGAGGCTTATCAAAGCCTTTACGGATATCACAGAAAGGACGCCGCTGCTTAAAGAATCATTTACTCGAATATTGCCACTTGTTCGGACTTTTAGAAAGTAGCAATAAAAACCTTATTACAGCATTTTACCTTAGTGGAGAACTCTCTACAGACATGATTTCCAACGGTTGTTTAGAGGAATCAATAACTATGTCCAAAACTCTATCGCTTTTGTTACCGCAGCTTTTCCACTTTTAAAAATAGAATCCTTATCGCAGCTTATTGTCTCTAGCTATAAAGGTGAGACAGCCAACACTATCTCACCTTAAACCCTGATTTTATTCTCTAAAACTTACCAACACCATTTGACAAAAGAACCCTTTATTTGACAGGCAATAGGTCTCGTGGATATACTTTTATAAAGGCTCCTTATTAGGTATAATGACGTGCAATGGAATGACAGCGGAGCCTTAAGAATATTCACTTATTTGAGAATATTTACTCACGCCCGCTTTCTCCTACGAAAAAGCGGGCGTTTCCCTATTTATGCCTAGTTTATTTCCGTCCTCGGCTTATTTCTTTTCCCCATTTTGAAGATGATGCTATCGTTCGCTGCATAACTTAATCTGTTCCGCGCTATAGCCAATTCAGCCATAACTTCATAAGAGTTTTCACCGATTAGCGGTCCACGACGTCGTCCGGCACGCCCATTTCTTGAGATACTTTTACCGGCGGACGAACCAAGGTTCTCTCGTTGCTGTTGTCATACTTCATCTTGTAGAAGCAGTTATTTTCCCAAGCCTGGCGGATCCTCCAAGATTTCTTCCCAGCTTTGAGCTACCGAGAAAGCGACGTCTGCTTTTCTTTCAGGATTTCTTTCCACTCTGCTCGCCGTCTTCTTTGCTGAATGCTTCCGTTAACGATATCACACACTTCTGAGGTGATACCCTTTTCCTGCAAAAGTCTTAATCGGGAAATAGTTTTCATTCTCCAGCAAAATCTTCTGCCCAGTGCCGTCATAAAAGCGGTTTGTAATAGTATTATAACCGGCATACAGGTTTGAATGAAACGGGTCCCGCGTCGCTAAGCTGCGTTAAACGGATCTGGGAGAACCGAATATCACTGAATTTTTGCCGTAATTCGTATATTGAGCAGCCTGTGCCATCATGCCCATATTGAACAGACAAGACTCGGCTAAACAAGCTGGTTTCTCACCTCCCCTTACTCATAGTTTTCGCATGATAAAGAGCAGCTAAAATACCGGCTGGCCAGTTCATACCAACGTTGTGGTCACACTAAGCCTGTACAACGCGTTCATCGGTACGGTTCCTGCTTGACGCTAAGCTATCTAAATAACCGCCACGAGCAAAAGAAAGAAGTAAAGTCAAAGCCGGTAACCTTTATCCGGTCCATATTCCCCATAGCCGGTGCAGATTGCATACACTAACTTCGGGAATCTTTTTCGCTTTAATTGATCATAAGCCAGCCCTCGAGCGTCCAATGCCTGGATTCTCCAGTTCGTAATCAAAACATCAGCACCTCTAACAGCTTAAACAAAGCTTCTTTGCCTTCCGGTTCCAACGGAAAAGCACCGCTTGTTTCCGTTTTCCAGTTCCGCCGTACTCGCGCATATCCAGCGGACGTCCTTCCGACGGCGCAGCATAGCGCAGTGATCACCCTTGCATTTTTCAATCTTGATAACATCCGCCCCAAGTCGGCTAAGAATCTGCCGACGTGGTGCAGCGATAAAATTGGCTAATTCAACCACTTTTTACGCCTTCCAATAGTTTTGCTCATAGTTTTGGCTCTAATCATGTTATTTTTCTGTTGTCTTTTCCTGATTTTGACTAGAGGGAAATCTCCCTTTTAAGGCAAAATAGGAAGTTTTATCAGATGGCAGGCTGCGGGAAAACCGCCGCCCGCCTTTCTTTTAGTCTTTTATTGTTTACTTGCTTTTATTGTTGCTTGGATTTTTCGATTTCTTGCCGGAATGCTCAGTCAGAGCCGGAATCATCTTTATGCAAATCGCTACCAATACCATAATCGGCAACTTCAAAAATCGGGGCATTTTCATCTTTGGGTAATCGCAACAATCAGTCCGGACGTTTTGCATACCGGCAATATTGCTGGATGGCACCCTGAATACCATTATGCAAAAGTAGCTTGCGGCTTTAACCGTGGTACCGGTTTCACTAACCTGATAGGAATGATCAATCCGCCGGTGACCATCTGCCGCTGCACGAGATATGCGGCAATCGTTCCGCCTGAAAACATCGGCCGTTCCTTCCAGCTTTTCAAATCCCTCCTTGCGTGCCCAGTCCCATACCACCGGATACGACAGATATCGACGCATCGGTTAAGGAAAGCCATTCCGCTGCTGATTTCACGCTCAGGTATCTTGGTACGAAACATCATCTTCGCAGCACTTTACGGTCAGCGGAATGACCTTGACCGGTCCGGCTCTCATCAAACGGCGCTTTATTCTATAACGCGGACGAACCGTTGCCATCTGCGGGCGATGGTTCGGGCAAATAATCGTTGCCATTAAATTACCGCCAAACGCCGGACGTAGTTTGCTTAATTTTCTTGGTCTTCCGGATCAATCTTCTAGCGAGTACGGTCCGCCGTCAAACCGGTTCCCTGGCTTTTACAGCCAGACAAGGACCTGGGGTCCCGACTGATATGCTGCGTTGCGCCAGCAGCACAATTTCGGCTTATATTCGGTACTGCGATAAGTACTTCCGTATAACTTCTGGGCGGCATCAACCGATACTGTTCCAAATCGTAGCGAATCGGCAAACGTCTGCCCGATCTCGCACCGTAACCAATCAGTTCCTTGTCAAATTACCACCGCCGTTATCGCACAGAACCGCGCATGCTCGGTTCCGATTTCATCTGCCAAGCGGCGAGACCTTCTCCCAAAAGCTCAATCACACGGACATCAGGTTACCTTCTCTTTGCTCTGCAAATGCAAACGCCGCTATGGTACGATAAATCCCGTACCGACTTCTTTTTCTTCCCGAATAATCGACTCAAACGGCCACGCTTTCGATACCAAACGCCGCAGGCAGTACAAAGCTTGAACCGATTTCAGCCACCCTGCCGACCATCGTAGTACATCAAACGGACATGCTTTACACATATTTTACCAGCTCTCATGGACTTATCGGTCAGTAACGGTTCACAGCCACTACGACGCCAAATTATATGCTTTTCCTAAACTTATTCACCACTCTGCGCAACTTCCGCAGCTTGTTCCGCAACCATTTCGGCCCGCTGCGCGCTCAGCCGGCGGTGGCGCAGAGGAACGGAATACCTGCGTTGACGAAGCGTTTAATCCGCAGTCATTCGGATCAAGGTCAACACCGCTTCAGCGATTCCAAATCGTGATTTCCTTCACCGGCGTCCGCCAATCCCGTTTCACACTCATAAAGCGGAACGTTTCGTCTAGTTCGTCGCTGCCGTTAATGTAAGCCAGCGGATACTTGACTCTTCATAGCGTCTTCCATCACCATTCTCTGTGGCGATCACTTTGCCGTTTTCCGGGTCTAAAAAGCTCTGTACATAGGTAACGACCGGAATATTCGAGGACGCTCGTGCTACCTGCGGAGCCAATCCTGAACGGCCATCTCTCGGTTAAATCGCCCGGTTCTGTCTGCCGGCATGATGTCATAATCAGCCGTTACGGTGATTCCGGTGCAATGGTCGTAGACGTGGCACGGGTATCGGTGCACCGCCAAATGCCCGATCACTTCGCAAATAAGCATTGTCTGCTCCCGTGAAGCTAAACATTCCGCGGCAAAGATACGTTGCCTGCGGCGGTCCCCATGCTGACAACGTCAACTTCTACGTCCTCGCCAGGTCTCTCACTCGCAATGCTTCTTCCAGCGCATCTGCGGCATCGTCCGGATTCAAAATACGCTACGCCCTCCTGAATCAACAATGTTCCCTTAACCGGATCAATCTTAACCTCGTGGTATCCTGGAACCTGTAAGTACACAAACCACTATCTTCACTGCACTGCCTCCTTCCCTTATTTTAATAACTGACCGGAAAATAACCATTTGTTGTACCTGGCTGGTGCCTTCGTAAGGAGTGTAAATACCCGGCGGTCCCGATACATTCTTTCCACCTTTGAGATTCCTCGATAAAGTCTCATAGCCGCCATGAATCTGGACGGCCTTCGCAATAAAATCTCATTACAGGTTTCCGATGCAGAGAACTTTAGCCATCGATGCTTCCTTGGATGCGGCAAGTCCTGCGTCTTTTCATCATGCTCGCCTGACAGGTCAAAGTTTTGCTGCTTCCTAACTTCGTTGCCATTTCTGCCAGCATAAAGCTGATTGCTTGGAAATCGGCACATTCTTCTCTAAACTTCTTTCTTTCCTTTCGGAATAACGAATGGCTTCCTCCAGTGCACCGCCGGCTACAACCGATGGACCGAGCCGCCACCGAATCCGTCCGACGTCCAGCGTCTTCATCGCATTGATAAAAGCCTTTTGCCCTCTTCGCCCAGCAGGGTTTTCCACCGGAACCTTTTACATCTTCCATAATAATATCACTGGTTGCACAACCAGCGACACCATTTTATGCTCCGGTTTTCCGCGGGAAAACGCTGGGCCACTTCATATCCACAATGAAAGCTAATCTGATCGCGTGTTCGGGAGCTCGGATCTATGTATAAACAATTGCATAATCTGCCAAAGGTGCCATAGTAATAAAGGTTTTTCCGACCATTTAAGATATAGTGATCTCCATTTTTGACTGCTCTTGAAGTCATGCTACCGGCGTCAGAACCGGCACCGGCTCTGTCACAGGCATAAAGCACAGCTTTTTCTCGCCGGTGATAGTCGGTTTTAAATATTTTTCCTTTGTGGCATCCGTACCCGAAAGTAACAACGGTCCACCGACCAAAGAGTTCGGAAGACGCATAAAATGCTGACACGCCGCTGACGTAGCTAGATTTGCTCCATGACTAAAACATAAGCTAAGTATCGAGCTCCGGCTGCCGCCCAAAGCCTTCGGTACTTTAATTCCAAAAACCTACTTTTTGCCATTTTGGTAAATTCTTGCCCGAAATACTTCGCTTTCTTCTCACCCTGGTCTAAAAGCCCTCATTGTGTCAGTTCTTTTGGCTGCAAAATCACAGCCAACTGCTTAATAGTTTATGTTTTCCGATAAAAACATTAGCACACCTCTTTCTTCAATCTCTGCAAAATTCCTATCTTTCCGTTAAACCAGAAAACTGCTTCACTTTTCCTACATCAATTTCCCGTACTTTTCTTTCATCAATCTTCCGGACGCCAGTTTATCAATTTCTGTTCCAAAAAGAAAATATATCGAGGAGATCTTATAATCTGCGCCAAATTAGCTTTAATTCAGCGAATAATCATTTCCTCCGTAGGTCTTTGCGAGTAGAAACAATGCAAGCGGCAATTTTCTTCCTGCTATCACTAGCCGGAACGCCCAGCACTGACCTGTTCCACTCCGTCAGATTTGCCGAAGATAAGATTCGATTTCTTCTGGGTGAAATATTTTACCACCACCGAATAATCAAGTTTTCTTGCGACCGGCAGTATATGTAAATATCCTGCCTCATCAAGATACCCGATATCACCGGTAATCAGCCAGCCGTCCGGTGTGTAATCGTTTCGGCGGTTTCTTCAGGGCGCCGCGTAATACCCTTTTCATGACTCGTAGCCCTGGGTTTTGAATCACTTTGCTCGCCTGCCTCCGCAAAAGCCGTCCAGCTATCCATATCCACTATGCGCATGTTGAACATGGTCAATTGGCTTGCCGACCGTCGTTGCCTTCGTCTTTTTGGTCATCGTCATACCCTGCGTCGTGATACAGGAAGATTCGGTCTGTCTGTAAGACGGTCCGCAAATGAAGCTTGGCTGAAACATTTGGCAAATCTCATGGTAATCATTTTCAAAAATCGGAGAACCGGCAGTGCTACGCCCGAACGCACCGAGGACAAATCATGAGTCCTTATGGCGCACATTATGTCTCATCGCTAAAAACATACTGGGAACGCCGTTTGAATTCGTACACCGATGAGCCGTATCACACCGCAAACCTGAATGGTCCAGTAATGATCTAAAACATATAATCGAAGCCTGTCCGCAGCCGGCCAAGATACACGCCGTTAATCCAAAAGCAGTGACGGAACTGCCGCACGTTCTGTCCTCTGCCCTGCCAGTGCATCGCTTCTGCAATCGCCTGGGCGTTATTGAGCAGATTATAATGCGTCAGCATTACCACGCCGCTGCAGCTTAGATCGTGCGGGTAAATAAGAAACAGCAAACATCTTCCGGCAATCCCTTGCAACTGTTTACCCGTAGCCGTAGTGTGCTACCTCCTTCCAGTCCGTCAGCAAGTTCATTTTGGTCGCTGATACGATTGCCGCGCCTAAATCAAACTAGACGCCGGATTAACTCGTCAAAATTGCGATGATAGCCCCTCCCGTAATATAAGTAATTAACTTCCCGTCAATTCAATATTGCAAAGATTCATCATCACTAACGCCGTATTTAGCAGGTACCGGCTGAGCACCAAACAAGCGCAGCGCAAAAAGTAAAAGTAGCTAGGCCTCGCTGGTAATCAGCAATCCGACTCTGTTGCCCTTTTTCTGCGCCCTGTTGCCGAATGTCTCGCCAGTGCCAATGCAATCTTTGCCGGTTCCGCCCAGCTATATTCTTTCTCCCTGAAAAGAATATGCCGCCTGCGGCGTTTCTTTTTATTCGCCTGTAAAACATTCCTGAATAGTATCCTTTGATTAGATTCATCTTTTTCCATCCATAAAAATTAAAAAGCATTGCGTAAACGTCTTGCTCCGCGGCATCGAACTCTCCAGGAAACAAAATGGGGTGCAAGTCTTTCGGCGTCAGTCTCGGTCAAAAGCGGCAGACTGTAGCTGCCGGGTATCGGCGGCACAAACTGGCGATTTTCCATTATTTTCCGTTATTTCGCGTTATTTTCGCTATCCCGTTATTTGCCGTTTTTAGCGAATCATTTCACTCAAAGGTCTCCAAAAGTAGTCTTGGTTTGCTCGCTAATTCACCATTTGCCGGTCAATTTCGGTAGCGACATTAGCGATGCCCGCATCGTCCTAACGTATTTTTAATACAAAACATAATCAAACTCTTCCGGATCCGCAGAACTTAGTCATCAAAACGATAACGCCGGGTGGCTGTGCGCTCTTTTGCCCATATCCCGCAGATATCTGCCCGTTTGCGGTCTTTATCAACAGCACGCTGCAGCAGCCCATATTGGCAAACTTATCTCACTAATTCATCCAATGCCGTAGCACCGTTTACCGCATGCATCCCGATGGGTACTGTCTGGATTCATGGGCAATATCATCGCCGACAATCGTCATGTTATTGTCATCAAAATCGCTAATAAGTTCAGGGCTTATCCGCCAGAATACCGGTAGTGATTACCCCTTACCTTAAAGTCGATCTAAGCCGCTCCAGGGTCCCTTTGGCAAATTCAGCCACTAATTTGCTGCTGCTCTTCTTTCAGCATAAAATGAGCCGACTTCAGAAAGATATTGCGACGCTCATGTACGCGATTTGATCATACTCTGCCAAAGCCTGCACCTCAGCTCACGCATCAGCGGTTATGCTCATTATAAATATCTAGGATTTTTGCAAAGCCCGCATCATCAAACTTGCCGCTAAGTATTTTTTCAATATCGGCGCTACCCGCTCATAGGACGATTTCGTGCATGCCCGACCAACTTCGTTTTCCCGATTTTGCGGATAGGTCATCGGAATAAATAAAAATATCGTCTTTGACGGCATATTTCCAGTTTTATCCCAGCGATTTGAGCGAGTCACATAAGGACGGAATCTACAATCGCTTTCAGTCCGCTATATGCTCCCGGACTTCTAGTTCAAAATACTTTGCATAATCGAGCAAATAAAGGACGGATATATATGCTGGCATCTTTGATTTCAACGTCCGCGCCCCCATACCACCATAAAGGTACAAAGCCCATGGAATGGATACTCTTCGGGTGTATAAACCGGCGACTACGCCAATCGCCGGTTTTCCGGCGACCCATATAATGATCCAGCTGTTTTTCTCGGGGGTGGCAATTTCTTCAAATTGATTTAATAATTCTCTTAATCTGCTCATTTTACCGCCTCCCTTTTTTGTTTTTCTTCCATGATTTCCTGTGATCCCTGTACTCTGGTGTCATATTGAGCTTCCGAGAAGTTGCAGGATCAGCCTGATCGCCATCCAAAAGATGCTCACCGGAATATCAGTTGCCTCTCGATTTTGACGGCTCATTTTCGTGTCATAAACGAGCTCCACAGCTTACAAGAACGATTGGTATGGACTAACATTCTTCCGGCTGTGTTTTCTAGATCCGAATCGGGGTTATCTTTGCTCCAAAGATACCGCATTCGGTACGTTGCAGTAACATTTAATCAATTCATCAGAAAGTGATATAAACCGACCGGAACGCCATCGGCATAAATGGTTTGCTACCATATTGATACCACGAGATTTTACCGCATGTTGCCGTTGCCCGGTATGCGCGGCCAGCAAGCAATTCCTCAAACATAATCGGTCTGTTTTTCTTCGCTCTGGAACGTGCTGGTACCGTTTTTGACATTTTCCTTGTATTCTTCCACCAAGGTTTCAAATGCCTCGGCAGCTCCACTGTACCACGAGCACAAACAGCAACTGCCATGTGGTTAAGCAGATCAAAAGCCGTTTCTAATCGGCGAGGGTGATATTTGGTATGAAGACGTTGCCTCAAGCCATGCCCGAGAAGTCCGGTTTGAAATTGCCACCTCTTCAAACCTTATCGTCCCATGCCGGTAATTTCTGATGTTTTAATTGCATTGATTGCCCTTGACATAGGCGACTTGTGCATCCGAAACTTCAAGTCCGGATTAAACGGAATGTCGATCAAAATCAGTCGGAATATTTAATTCTTTGGCAATACTCTCGTACCCATTTGATCATCACAATTACAGATATTATTACGAGCACAACAAAAGTCAGGCGCGGCATGTTTTGCTCCGGCGCATCCCTTGACTGGTATGACTAAACTGATTCTGGCGTAAGCGCAAATATCGTTGGAATAGCCGTCGCTCTCCGCAACATCGCACATTTTTCACCAGCACCACGAGCGGCAATTGCTCTGCTTGGTTTTCCGGATAACAAACTTTAATGCCCATTGTCTGGAAGATTTCTTGTGGGAAGTTGCTACGGCACACCAGCCAATTTTTTCTCTCCACGAGCGCTTTGGCTCTGCTGCTTCACGATAGTGATCTGCTACAACCTTTCCCAGTTTATGCGGAAGAGTTGACATCAATCGGCTTCTTTTTCCGGTTTTACTCTCTCTTCTTCTGCCATGATTTGCCTCCTTCATTAATCCTGCTGCTTTCCTCACGATGCTTTTGAGGCTCCTGCGACCATTCGAGACCCGCTGCTCCGCCGCCAGCTGCCGCAAACGCCAACCCCAGCGAGTGCGGGAAAATGGCTAATAGCTGTTAGCTGCACCATCCGGACCTTTCCCTGTGCGAGAAGGTCCGACACCTACAAATACTTATTCTATCCCTTCTAACAGTGAAGCTGCTCCCAGTGCTCCCTTATGTTGAGCATCCGGCGAGAATAAAATCTCCATCTCAGTTTTTACTCATGGCATCACGAACGCCTTTTATTACGAGCGACACCGCCACTCAGCACAAACCATTTCTTTAATGCCACACCGCTTGGCTGAGGACGCCACTCGGTTTGCCACGCGAAATACGAGATTCCGGCAATAACATCAGCCTCTTTTCCTTCCCTGCCGCCAGTCTGCGAAATCACTTCCGACTCCGCAAACACCGTACGGTATTGGAAATATTGATTGGATGCTCGGACTCAAAATACTCGTCCTGCAAATCCCCGATTTTGCAAGTGAAAGAATATTCGCCATAACATCTAAAAAGCGACCGGTACCGAGCAGACACATTTGTCATTCATTACAAAGTTGACTATTCTGCCCTTATCATTGAGCAAAACCTTTGCATCCCTGACCACCGATATCAATGATGGTTCTGGTCTGCGGAAAAGTATGAAATCCCTCGCCTATCGACGGCTCAGCTCACTGATTTCGGCACTCTGCCGCCTCAACATAACTTTCTGCCGTAGCCGGTGAGAGGTAACCCGAGCAATTTGATCAGCGGGTATTTGTGCCAGTATTTTTCTCATGCACCTGATGCGAACCGTCCGTACCGATTCCGGCAATGACGATTTCCTTGGCGACGATTTCTCCTTTTTCATTGATTACTACTGCTGCGATGGGGTGGAACCAATATCGATTCCCAAATAATACATTTTTCTCCTAAACCGAAACACCTGTGTATCCTGGCACCGATTTCTCTGTCGAGCTCATTCGTAAAGCGATGATGATCAGAGTCTTGGCTTGTCACCATCGCGTTTTTGCCGATAAACGATACGAAAACCTGCTGAGAGAAATTCCTTCTATACAGTCAGACTGTATGAATATTATGATATATATTAAGAATCTGCACTAAATATATGTTAAAGAATATTTAAGAGTAAAGCGATTGCAAACACGAAAAGCGAGGAGTTCTTCGATGATACTCATGATAGAGTGATTTCTGACAAATTAAACGTGCAGTCGTTTTCATCAAACTTCATATCATACGGTTCGCTTAACAGTTCAATGTCCGGATTACTTTTCGGGGTTTTCATAGTATGGCACGAAACTTCGATTTCATTCATAGCGGGAGCGTATTCAAAATGCGAACAATCTTCGCCTGCGTATAATCAATGCCCGAGGCAAGTCGAATCATCTTTAATCGCCTCAGGGTCCGTTTCCACATACATCGGGATCACCGCCGGTTAAGATATTAACCGTTGCTCGATCGTCAAGTCGAGCCTGAAAGTCAATATCATTTTAAGCAGCGGCGGGTGGTAATATCCGCTCCCTTAATGCCGGCGCCGTTATGATGCGATTCCTTGCTGATACCACGAATGAATAATTTTTGAATATTAACGACATCTTCAAAGCCTTTGGAGTTGCTACGGCCGGTAATGTTTTGGATCATAGACCGTTCCCGCTGATGTTTTCCCGAGTTTTCATCAATAATCAGCAAATCAAAGTTCAGATTCTTAAGCTAGCAATCTTCTCCTTGGCAATCTTAAGCAAGCCGCATCTCTTTCCAAAAACTTCTCGGTCGGAATAATCTCTAGCTCACTGATTTCATCATGCCATTTGCACGATCACCTACGCTCAAACGCCAATTTGGCATTTTGCAAAAGACCGCCATACCTCCGGAATCCGCTCCTGCAAAGCTCTGAGCCCATACTGATGGAACACTCAGATGCTCCCCTTGATTGGCAATTCCAATCGCCATCATCTTAACTCAGTCGCTTTCATGCTCGCCCGAAAAATCGGTATGCGGTTTAATCTTATTCATAATTTCAATCCCATCAGATTCATAAGCGTATTTATCGCAGTAAACCGGCGTTTTATCCGGCAATTCTCCGGTTTGAACGACATCTAAGGTTGCCCGAGTCGGCACTCCATTGTTTGTTCGGTAATGCCGTAGCCTTCAAAATCTCAATCTGCCCTTCTACGCTGGCATCCGCCATGGCTACCATTGACGGAATAATAAAGGGATTGGCACCGTATTCCTTTTAACTTTTTCAATAATTGTCTTAACTATCTAAAATCCAAATGCAGATTCCCCTGACTGCCAACCGTAATACAAATGCTCTTTCCCGATATTCGGCTTTATTTTTGAATGGTTTTTGTCCATTTCCTGCTAATAAAAGCTCTTCAAGTCTTCAATCTTGGCACTGTCATATTTTTGCCGGATTTTCACCATTTTCGGCAATTTTACCTCGTCCAAAGCTCGGGATTTCTAGATCAATTTTGATAGAACTAATAAATTGCACAGCGTTCTCCTTTCCTGCCTTACCTGTTGTCCAGCCGCCTGCTTTTTCCACTTTGCAACTGTAGTGAACGTCGAGCTGACATCGTTCCTAACGTCCACTACATCGCCTAAATCTTATATGGCTCATTTTTCCACCGGACAGTTTTTCGTTCATCAGCGGAAAACAAAGCTTCTTTTATCGGTGGTTGGCGAGGCTTTTTGATTGATTTTCTTGTGGCCGATAACAATCGTCGGCAGAATAACCGCAGCGATACAAGCCATAAGCCGAAATATTTAAAGCCCTTACCTACGATTACGTTTCAGACCTAAGCGAGATGCTAACAAGCAAAGAGCCAACATAATAATCAAGGTAGCACAATCCGACCTACACCCTGCTTCATCGGAATGTACGCGCCATAGCGGTTGCAAACAGCAAATGCAAAAGCTGACCAAGGTGGTGATGATGGCTAATAATAATACCAAGATATACAGAGATATCTCAAAATAATCCATACCCATGAGCTTGGTTACTTCCAGATTCGGAATACTAGCTACCTTTGCCTTCCTTTAAAGCGCCGAAGAGCACCCAGATACTCGGATAAACGCGAACAGCAAAGCGGCGCGCCAACGATTAAAAGCGGCATTGGCTACTACGCCGTAAATAACTGCTTTTAAAGAATCCTTCCGATCCTTCTAGCCTTCTGCTACCGATACGGCATTCGCCATGTTTCCGGCAGATTTGAAGCCGGCATACAAAATAGCAGACCACAAAGCACCCAGGAAGCTGACATTTGACGTGCCGGTACGTTTTCCGGTGCAGTTTTGCTGACTTAAGTGATGTCGCGGGTGCGATTTATCGGAGGTCAAGCCAACGATAATGATGATACCCGGCTATTAAAATCACTACGGTCATAGAAAGTCGAAGACGAACGAACAAAAGCCGCGCAAAAATCGACAGTACAGACCGTAACGCAACAATCAGAATCAGACTAGCAACAATGTCGGAATACACGGAAGACTCGATGTTTTGGCACCGGTTTGCGATACGCAGAACCAACTTCAAAAAGTACTGTTACTGCATGACGTAAAGTCAAAGTTAGCGAAGAACACCTGATGGGGTGAGAAAACTTACTCATAAAATCCTTCCCAGAAGTTAAAGGTGTTGTTAATTCTTGCAAATTCGATGGAAAAAGAAGATACAAGTAGCCAACAAAAGCATGGCAATAAGTCCGGTGAATAAACCATACACGCTAAACTTACTGTAATACTGTCCGACTTGGTTTTCCGGAAGCAACGCCCGGAGCCCAGCAGTGCGCGCAAACCATACACTCGGCGATACCAATGGAAACCGGTAAACTTTTCTTGCTGATTTCATAATCGATTCTCCTTAAAGCTGTCATTAAATAATGATAACCACACAACTCTCTTAGCGAAAACCCATTTATGCTCAAGAAAGTTATTTTTGTCAATCTATGGTAAAAATAATCTTTTATTTTTATTTTCCCAAAGATTTAAGAATATTTTATACCCAATTAAAAGCTGTCAATAGCAGAATACACACATATTTTCGACTATGAAATTATTCTCTTAAAAAGCACCGATATTTTCATCTGTTTTTATACAAAATGTCAGAAAAGGGAAAAAGGATATGACCTTTTCCTTTAATTTCTGAAAAGCAAAATAGCCAACTATCCTTATGTCTTTCAAAAATAAAACGCTCAGTCACGTAATCTTTTCATATAGAAAGCGTTTCCTTTTGGGACCTTGCCCCCGACTTTTTCGGTCATTATTCAAAATTCTGTCGCGCAAAGCATCAAATCCGTTACCGCTTGACGGGGATTTTTTACCGACAAATAATACTTCGTTCATCTGCGTGACAATCGGCATTTCTATTTGGTATTTTTCTGCTAACTCTCTGCAAGCAATCGCCGAATAAACCCTTCTACACCATTCCGACTTGTTCTGCCGCTTCCTGCGGGGGAAACGCCCTGCCTGATTAAATAACCTGCCTTGCGATTGCGGCTATGGAGTCGAGGTACAAGTAACAATCAAATCGCCCATTCGGTTAATCGGTAAAGGTATAATCTTCTGCCCCCATCGCACTGCCCAGCCGGCGGATTTCCGCCATCCCTCTGGTAATTAACGCAGCCTTGGCATTATCGCCGAAGCCCGCCGTCCGAAATACCGGCGCCCAAAGCAATCACGTTTTTGACCAGTCGCCCTAATTCTCCACCCTTGACATCATTTTCGCCATATACCGGGCGCGAAGCGTTCATAAAACGTCCTGCAAACGCAAAATCAGTTCATTTTCCGGGCCGCAATCACGACCGACGTCGGTCAGTCTGCACCACCTCTTTCCGTGCGATGGTCCGGATAAAATAGCAGTAGGATTTTGCGGAAAATATTCCGACTGATTTCATCTACCGTTTTTAAGCTATCTTTGCTCAATTCCTTGGAAACATGCACCAAAATCCGCTCTTGCCGAATCAGCGGCATAAGCTGCCCAGCACCTGCCGCACTGCCGCAAACGGTACGGCAATCACAAAGAAGCTCGGCTCTCTGACGCCACTTTTTCAAATCCGCACACTAGCATAATCGTGCCGGACAAGGTAATTCCCGGCAGCTTATCCGCAATCGTGCCGGTTGCTTTAATCTCTTCCAAATCCTTTTGCTCTGCTGACCACAGGCAGCCTGATGCGAATTCTTATCCAGCAAGGGCGCCAGGCCATACCAGCGCTGGCGCCGATTACCCAATTTTCATAAGCTACGCTCTTATCGCCGGTTGTCTTCTTTTCTGTGTTCCACACGCCTGACTTTTCGTAAAATCAAATATTCCTGATAAGCCTTTTTCCAAAATCAATTTTTCATTGGAAAACTTCAGCAAATAATAGGCCTCATGATACTTATAATAGCCGGAATCCACAAAAATATTCTTCCTTTTGCGGTTTACTATAGTAATTGTAGCTTTCATTAAATACCAATGCACGTTTTTATTCACAACATCATTTGCAACCCTAAAGGTGTATTGACTATCGCCAATGTATTTTCACAATATCTCGCCGATACGCCGGTTTCTTCCTTGACCTCCCGCAGAGCCGTATTTTTATAATCTTCTTCTTTTTCTACGGTTCCCTTTGGCAGCACCCAGCCTTCATACCGACCTTGTAATCTTTATAAAGCAATAATATTTTTTCCCTCTATGGATTACCACCCGCCGCACTCACTGCCTCTATCATTTCTAACCTCTTGAGTGTTATCCGTTAACAATTCTGCAAAACCTTTGCTCTGCCTTTTGGCGGCAAGATTTGCCCCTAAAAACAACTTCCCGTTTTTGCGACCTGTTTAATAGTATATAATGGTTTCTCAATTTTTCAATAGAAAAATTAAGCAAAGTTTGTTCCCGCCAAATTGATAAAAACCAAAGCAAATACAAGGTCAATGCCAGATACATTGCCAGTACCAGCATTTTTAACATTCGAATATATTTGCGTAATCTTCGGACTTCGAGAGCTCTTGACCGATAAGGGAAGCATCCATCACATCAATTTGTCCTCGATCGGGGAGCTTTTGTCATATTTTCAATCATCACCGACAATCGCAAAGTTTCCCAGCATAGCACTGCCGCCATAGCTGACAAAGGAAGCTACCACCCCGTTAGCGGAATCACAGCGAGCATCCGCCCATAATCAAAAAGCCCTGAACCGCCAGCATCGTTTGTCAGGCCCGTTCCGGCATAAAAATAAAACTTATTTTTGCGACTTTTAGACACTGATTGTATAAATAAAGCAACAGGGCATAAAAATGCGGCACAAAAAGTACTAAATAAAAAGCCCCATATTCTTCTCCCATCGCCGCAAATAAAAAGTCCGACGTTACGACCGGAATCCGCCCGGTGTCCCCATAGCCAAGACCGGTGCCCCCACCAGCGCCCATTCATCAGCGCCTGCAAAGAACGCACAATCTGATAGCTTTCCTTTTGTGCATACTGGAGCGGATAAACCAGCTGACAATCCGCACTCGAACATGCGAAAACAGGGAAAATACTGGCACCGGCTCCTCCCGCCGCCAAAAGCCATTGCCCTAAGAGCAGTAGCTTATTATGACTATACATATAAGTACTGCCGCATAAATGACAAAAAGATAAACGCCCCGCCAAGGTCCTCTTTGCCGAACCAAAATACCTACCACCGCCATACTCAAAAAGCTGGCTGTCAAAAATCCCCGCCAGCTGAACTTTTTGCAGTAAATAGGACGCCAAAAACAAAGATATAGGATTTTTACAAACTCAGACGGCTGATACACCAGCTTAATTCCGGCGATGTCCATTTGCGTCCAGTTTGTTGCTCCGAAAGCGTTACATTATTCATCAGCAGGAGTCCTACGTCGCAATATAATAAAGGAAGGAATATTGCATCGCTGTCCGAAAAAGTGCCCACCGCCCAATCGAATCGGCAATACCAAAGCCAGTCCCAATAAGCAAATAATAATAGCTTTTATCGCCAGCGCCGAATCAATCCGGTACAGCATAAACTGCCGGCTTGCACCAGAAAAGCAATTTCTGCCCAAATCAGCGGCTGTAAGCCCGGTAACAGCCAAGCTAAAATCAGCGCAAGCAAAGAAAAAGAGCAATCAGCCCGGATGCCATAAGCGCTCCCGACCGGCACCCCTGCCACAAATAAAGCGTGTGCCTGCCTGCCGCTTCGCTTAAAAAGACAAACACAAAAGGCACAAACGCCGATATTTTCCTCTATGCCAAATAATTTCCAGCCAAAAACAGCAGACTGAAAATTACCAATCCTACCTGTATCATGTATCTTATTCTACTCCTTTGCTGTAATGGCCACGAGTAAACTCTGTCGTTTCGCTCAGCCCGCCTGCTTTTTCCCTGCTTCATCCAATCCATCAGCTGCACCAGCCTTGCCAGCTCTCGGCGTTTCGTCCAGCAGTTCCCAAAAGCGCAGGCATTCGGCATACGCCACCGGCTGATCCGCCAAAAGAGCGGAACCGGATTAAACAGTATTCGAGCAGCTTTTTGCAGTTGCGATGATACCCTAAAGGCGACCCCTTTTTCGGTCGGTGATATAATCAAGCTGTTTCAACCGCTCCCACTCGGCAAAAGGGGATTGCTTGACCGGTCTTTCCCCTGCCGCCGACATTGGCTAAGCAGTTTGCCGTCTGCATGGTAGCTAATTTCCCGTAAATGACCATTTCAAACCGCCCCAGCCGCGAGCGAGCCTGATAGCTGATTTCATTACTCAAACAAATACCGACCGGCTCTGCTTCCGTCTGATAAAAACTCATATGCCAGCCGGTTCCAGATAGGAATGGAATGATCCAGCGATAGCGGTACGTTTTTGCCCGAAAAGTTCACCGCATCTGCCGTCCGCAAAGAGCAAACCCGATTTCCTTGCCATATTCCCGAAACACTTCGTAGCGTTCATATTCTCGGTCAAAGCCTTTGCAGCTCTTCTCCCCGCAAAATCGCCGGCACCGCTAAGAACATCTGTTTGCCGCTCTCTGCCATATCCTCGGCATAAAAAGCAAGGTATCGATGCTTAAAAATGACCACTCCAAATAAATCCGGTCTGCCACAGAGACTAGCATCGCTTTAGCCGCTCCTCGGTTCGAACTAACACCGAAACCTGCGGCATTGCTGTTTCTATCCGCTGATACGGTGCCGGTAACACCACGGATTTCAAACTGGGCACCGGCTTTTTCGTTTTTGCGCATAGGCACTCAAGAATCGCCTTTTCTGCCGCCATTGCCGCTTGTCGACGCAGCTCCTTCAATTGGCTAACCGGCACAAACACCCGTTCGCCCTAATTCCAGCTCCAGTTTGTTTAATAGCAAAGCGGTTTCGCCCAGCTGACGCAACGGTTTTTCCCATTTCGCCGCCGTAATTGCCTTTTTCTGCGCCGGTCGCACCACCCTCACTTTTTTGGCAAATCGGCGGTAATTCCGATAACTCGCCGCAAAAAGACTGTCAGAGTCAAAGGCTCGCCTTGCTTTTGCCTTAACATGTAATCAACCTCTGCCTTTTTGCTCCGGCCTTTTGCCTTACAAAGAAAGCTCTGCCAAGGTTTTTGGCATTGGTTAGTTTGGCGGTTTTGGGCTGCTCCGGAAAAATCATCTCCGCTGATTTACGCATAAAATAATAGCCGGCACTGGTCGCTCCTCGTGAAAAACTTCACTCATTCTGGCGACATCTGCCGGATTCACCTGATAGCTTCGACCGCTTATGGCTAAATCTCGATATTTTTCGGTACATTTGCGTAACGGTATAGACATATTCCGGATTTTTCATTCGCCCTTCTATTTTGAAAGAATCAATTCCGGCAGCAATTAGCTCAGCGGCAAATCATCTACAAGGTCATTTGATCAGCTGAGCGACAAAAGATAGCCGTCCGTTTTTATCCGCTCGATACGGCAAACGGCATGGCTAGCAGCATTTGCCCGATTGGCAGAACGCTCCCCCGTAGGCGCGCTCATTTGGCATTGTCCGGAATAGCAGCTAACACATCGCCCCTATGCACAAAGGTTTCCACCTCAATCGGTACCGTCTCAATAATCCGGCGGACTTCCTTTAGCGTCAGCTCCTGCTTAAAAACCACCCGTTCAAAGCCCAGTTCATGCAAACGAGCCGCTCCCTCCACACTATGCACCGTCATCTGTGTACTGGCATGCAAAGCCAGCTCCGGAAAATAACGCTTAAAAGAACAAATACACGCCCATATCCTGAATGATAACAGCGTCAATCTGCGCCTCAAAGGGTATTGCCGATTTCCTCCAGAGCTTAAGCTCGGATTTTTTACTAAGGTATTTGAGGTCAGATGGGCTCTTGCCTTGTGCCGTCATGGTAGCTCTACAGCGTCTATGATTTCATCTTTTTCAAAGTTACCGGCATGAGGCTCTGGCAGACAATATTTTTCCGCCAAAAATAAACTGCGTCTGCACCGGCGTGCAGCGCAGCGATATAGTGCCTCCATACTTCCCGCCGGTGCTAAAATCTCCAGCCCTGTCTGTCTGAACATAAAAAAACCTCATTTTCTTTCCTTAATAATAGCGAAATCTCCTCATCGGCATCAAAATCCGCCTTCTCTTTCTCAGCAAGCTTCGCCGGCAGAAAAGTCTCTATACCCGCCGCAAGCACCGATTTCTTAAAAAGCCTTATGCAAAATACCCGCTCCGTTTTCGGCTCAATCATTCCGCATTTAAGACTTTAAATATTCCTCCAGCTCTTGTCTTGTTTTTCAATCTCTCGTGCAGCTTTTATTTTCTTCGGTTAAAGGCCATTACTCTCTTTTTCCTCTACATTCTTTTTCCTTAAAGAGATCATCTACATGTTAATCGCCAGCAAAATCGACTGCATCTTGCCGTTCATTCGTTTCAGGTCGGCACCGTTTTTAATTCATCCATTTTTATTCAAATAAAGCGCCACTCGTGCAGATATATTCTTCGCTTTCGTTTCCGTTTAACGTATATACTTGTCCGCCGATTAACACTTTTGTCTGGTTTTCCATTGCGATCTCCTTCGTTTGTCAAGAATCTATCAAGCGTTAAAATTAGAGCCAATCACTGCGACATATTTTGCGTGTCTTTGATAGCCGTTTGTTTCTTTCCAGCCCAAAATAGCACCGCTATCGGCAATTTCTTCCGGTACTGTCAAATGATACGCCACCGGAAACATGTGCAGTTTCAATCAGCAGCAACATCACAATCCGGTATAGCTCGTCCTCTTTTTCCGAAATATAAAAATCCTTTATCCCCTGCGATACCAGTGCCAGCAGCAGGTTTTTAGGTTTGTCCGCACCTTTGATACCATTTCCGAACATTCTTCAATATATTCATACAGTTTTTGGCTGCGGTAATTTTTGCCGTCTTCGGTAAGCAGATAACGAGCGGAATTATTCGCTGTTTTGCTGATTAGCAAATACTGGCGTTCTTCAAGGTGCGCAGCGTAGAATTGATGGTACCCAAAGAAACGCTGACTTCTTTGGCGATGGCTCGCTGATTAATCTTTTCATGCTCCTGCAATAATATTTAGTAATTTCAGTTCCCCGTCCAAAGCTCTGCCCCTACTCCTCATCAATCCGCAACGTTTCTTGATATTTCTCCTCCGATAGTCCCAAATGTTTTATAGCAAAACGGGGTTACCTTTCTGCCTCGTGGCGTCCGTTGCAAAAGTCCCTGCCGCATCAAATACGGCTCATACACTTCCAATACAGTATCGGCTTCTTCGCCGATGGTAGCGGCAATCGTTTCTAATCCCACCAGCCCGCCGTTATATTTTTCAATCATGCTAGCAACAGCCGACGGTCATTTTTGTCCAGCCCCAGCGGATCCACATCTAAAATATCCAGCGACTCCTTCGCTACCTGTCCGGTAATTTTACCGTCATACGTAACCTGCGCAAAATCCCGCACCCGTTTAAGCAGACGGTTGGCAATTCTGGGCGTACCCCGACTGCGTAGCGCCAGCTCTCTTGCCCCTCATCATCAATCTCTACCTGAAAGATTTCGCCGACCGGCAAATAATCTCCTGCAAATGTGCCGTTTCATAATATTCAGCTTTTTGAATCACGCCAAAACGATCCCGTAGCGGCGAAGATAACAGCCCAATCCGAGTCGTTGCCCCTACCAGCGTAAACCTTTGGCGGGTCAATCCGAATCGACTTTGCGGACGGCCCTTTGCCAATTAAAATATCAATTGCAAAATCTTCCATTCCCGGATAAAATTTCTTCCACCTGCCGGCTCATTCGATGAATTTCATCAATAAACAGGATCTCTCCATCCTTTTAAGCTGTTTAGCACCGCCGCCATATCCCCCGGCCGTTCAATCGCAGGACCGGTCGTAATCCGAATCAGGGCATTCATTTCCTCAGCGATAATTCCCTGCCAAAGTTGTTTTACCCAGTCCCGGTGGTCCATAAAGCAGACACATGATCAAGACTTTCTTTTTCGGCTCTTGGCGACCTCATATGCAATACTTTCATCGTTTCTTTGACTTTCGTCTGACCCCGATGTAATTTTCCATTCTTTTTCGGCCGGAGCGAATTGTCCAAGCCCATATCCTCTTCGATTAAATTGCCGGTAATCAATCCGATCCTTCATCTTCCCTAACTCCCGCTATCTATTTTCGCTTTCCTTCGCTCCCCAATCAGCCAAAATCTATCCATTACAAGGATAAATACCGTAGCGCCAGCTAATCATTTCTTCTAAGCTGTTGTCCTCCGATACTTTTTCCAGAGCTGCCGTTGCCTCGGCAGCCAGAATACTAAACCAACCAGTGCCTCCACCGCCTCCGAGCGGGGACTAAGCGAGCCGCTACCGGTTGCCGTCACCGGCTCACTTCCGGCTCCGGCTTTGGCTTTTCAGCCGATCCTGCAATTCAATCACCAGCTTTGGATGCCGTCTACCAATGCCCTTCGCTGCCGAAATACTATCGACATCATTTGCCAAAATAGCAATCGAAGCTGTTCCGGCGTCATCATGGGATAAAATCGCCAGCGCTCCTTTCGTCCCGATTCCGCTAACGGTAATTAACATTCGGAAAATCTGCAAATCGTCTTCCGTTAAAAACCGAATAAGCTTTAGCATACTTCCCGAACATACAGCTCGGTATAAATTTTTCAACCTCTTCGTTTTTTGGGCGGCAAAGCCGGCGAGCACCCGACAACGGCACTTCAATCACATAGCCGATGCCGTTATTTTTCACGCAATGTTCATTTTCTGTATATATGTGCCAGCTCCCCGCTTTTAATATAATGTATCATCGCTTATCCATTTCTTTTGTAATATCAGCTTGACTGACAGTTTATGGCTGTTCAATTATTAAACAATAAATATCTTTTTATATAATGCTTATCCATAGCTGATTTCAAAAGCTTTGCTTTTTCAAAAAGTTATTTCTACGTTCAAAGAATGTACGCCAATTATACCATGTTTCTCTTTGAAAAACATGAAAAAGCTGTTTTTAATCTGATTTTTAATGTGTATCGTCCTGTGGCAGACAAATATTGATACCTCGCCGCCCAATGTCTCATTTTTGAACTTACCAAGCATCCGTTTTTCTCCCCTTGCTCCGTCTTTTGCCCTATGACCGGCACGATATCCTCCGACTGCCTCTATTCTGCACTCTTCTCTTGGCGGTTATAAACTATTTCCGACCTTTCCTAATCTCGGCTGCGGATTATCAAAAAGCTTTCCCTGCCGGATTGTCAGCTCTGCTCTCTTCTGCCAGCTGATTGCTCAGCGGCCATAGATGCCACTGCTGCAGAACCGTTTGGTTATCTAAAGGGATAATAAAAGCCCTTTAAACTAAGCTCCTTTAATTTTTCTCGATACTGGCAGGATACTAAAAACGGATAGTTTCCTCCTTTTTTTGAACGACAGCCGTTTCTTGCCGCTATACGCCCGAATCCTGCTCGTTTGCGTCCAAACCGTTAATTTCATTTTGTGCCAAAAATCGAAACAAAAATCCACAAATTACTCAAGCTGATGATCAAGCCGGCTTCCGACCGCCCCCAGCACCACCACCTTTCGGCTTTTTATGGCCGCTGTGCGAGCGTCCGATGCATTTGTCAATCCGTTTTCCCTTCGGACTACTCTCCGGCTGATAATACGCCTGCCAAGCAGAAAAATAACGCCTGACTGCCGCCCCGATGCAATATCTCCACCACCTGCAAAGCCAAATGCGTGTCGCTCTGATCGCTTTTCGGTGAAAACCGAAATTTCGGTCTTTCGTCGAGTTGCTTATCGCCTGCCAAAGGCTTCTTCTGACAGCGAGTCCAAATCTCCTACAAAATAGCGGATAATTCCGTTTTGCCACAAAACTTCCGCACCGCTATCGGCGACAATCCAAAGAAGATTTTGCTGCAGCTTTTGCACCTCTCCGGCGCTGACCTGACCGCCGGCAGACCACCGCATAACGTAGCTTTTTCATATTTCTTCGCCTTTCGCTCCCTATGCCAAACCATTTCTTTTTGCTGTTTCGCAGTCTTTCTCACTTGCTTTGGGCTTTTTCGATTTTTTTCGTTTTGGGCATTTTCTTTTCCCTACTCTCCTTTGATTTTGGCTGAATAGCGGTAGCAAGATCAGCCGCTCAAAAACCGCCGAACCGGCTACCAAAATATCCGCTCCCGCTTCTGCAATTTGAGCGGCATTGCCGGCGTCGAACCCCGCCATCTGCTTCAATATCATAGGATAGCCTCGCTCCTTTTCGCCATCGCGACCAGTCTGGCAATTCGCTCCAGTGCCCCCGGAATAAAGCTCTGACCGCCAAAGCGGATTGACCGACATCTGCAGTGCCCGATCCGCCTCCGGCAAAAAGCTCCTCAGCTTACATAAGGGGTTGCCGGATTTGAGTAATGCCTGCTTTTTCCCAAAAGCTTTTTATTTCCGTCAATAGACGATGTACAAATGCCGGCTGCTCTCCATGAACCGTAATCGTATCTGCTGGCGTCTGCAAAGGCGGCAATATATTCCTCGGTCGCTCTATCATTAAATGAACATCAAAAGGCTTTTGTCAAACCTCAGATTGCTTTACCACCATCGGTCCAAAGGTAATATGGGCTACAAAATGACCGTCCATAATATCAATATGAACCTCATCGCAGCCCGCCTCGTCAGATCCGGCGAATATCCTCGCCCAGACAGGTCAAAATCAGCCGATAAAATTGACGGTGCTATTTTTCCTTTTTATCATTTCCGCTCTCCTTTTACTTCGTGCTCCGGCGAAGCTTACCGGAACCGGAATCCTTTTGCTTTAGCTCTTCTTTTGTTGCAGAATGGTTCTGATAGCGACTTAGCCGAAATATCTCCCGCCTCTGCCGCCGCTTTGACCGCACAGCCCTTTTTCCCGGTCATGCTGACGGTCAAGAAACGGACAATGCTTTTCATATTCGGCAAACTCCGGAAAATAAAAATGCAGCTGCTGCGCACGAATCTCCCGCAAATCAAAGGAAGTAAAGCCCGGCGTATCCATCACGAAGCTATTTTCATCTAAGGCTATCAAATTGACATGACGAGTGGTATGCTTACCCCGACCGATTTTTTGACTGACGGCACCGGTTTCCATCACCACCTCCGATTGCCAAAAATTAACCAATGTCGACTTTCCGACACCGGACGGCCCTGCCAGAACCGTTGTTTTGCCCGATAACACACTCCGCAGCTCTTCCGGAGCGGAGCGATGAGCAGAAAACACATGAACCGGATAGCCAATCGCCTGATAATGCTCTAAAAAGTCCAGTCCGTCGCTTTTTAAATCCGCTTTATTAAAGCCCAGCACCACCGGCACCTTTCTCCTCCAGCATAATCAAGCGATCCAGCAAATTAAAGTTCGGCTTCGGCTCTTCTGTGGCAAAATAAAAGCAGCACCTGATCAATATTGGATACCGGTGGTCGAATCAGCTCATTGCGCCGAGGATAAATCTTAACGATAAATCCCTTGCCCCGCCTCTCCTGCCGGCTCGATTTCCACGTCATCGCCTACCAAAAGACTTTCTCCGGTTTTGCGAAAAAGTCCTCTGGCTCGCATTCTATCACTCCGGACGGCGTTTGCACATAGTAAAACCACCGATGCCCCTTGATTATTTTTCCTTTCATACCCCGCCTGCTCCATGCCGTTTTTCTTGCTTTCTCTGTTCCTTTTTCGTCTATCAAGCCAAATCATTATTTCTGTACTTTTCCGTAAATAGCATCTTGTTTTTTAGCCGTCGGCGCTTCCTATGTCCTATCCATTAAAAATATTTCTGCTATTTCACTGTTTCTTCCCTATTCCTCGGTAAAAACAATTTGTCTGGTATATTGCTGATTCCAGTCCAAATAAACCGTAATAATACCGGTACCGGTGCCTTTCCAGCGTTAGCGTCCAGCGGGAAACTGATCAATTCGCACCTCTTCTTCCAAAAGCACCTTTTTCCGTATCGTTTTTGCGTTAGCGTTACCTTAATGATGCCGCTTTCCCTGCACCGAACCAGGGCGAATTAATCGAGTTCTATTTTTAGACACGACTCTTTGCGTAAAGCTGAGCCGACAAATCAATCGACGAACCCTTCACGACCTTATTACCAGGGCAATGCTCATCGCATGACCACACGCCCTTTTTCGCATGGCTGATCGTTTCATAGCTTTCTGATACATTCACAATAAAGCCCAGCTCCGTCAAACGGGCAAGCGCCTCTGCTTTGGCTGATTAATCAGCGGCGGCGCTTCCACCAGTTCCACTTCCGCTCACTGACGCAGTGGTTACAATCCCGCCCTTTGGCGACAAAGAATCCGCAACGGGCGACTGGCGAAAACGCATTGCAATCGCGCGGTATTGCGATTTTTTCAATAATTTGCTCCACAGCCTTGTTCCCGCACTTTTTCCGCCTCACTATAACTGGAAAATCTACGTCCGGAACCGCCTTTTCTTCCACGCCTTTTGCGGCAATCGCGCTGATGATAGAATCTTCTTTTTACGCTTTCCAGCGGTTTGACATCTTGCTCGACAATCCGTCCCATCGGCACTTCATCGCTCATACACATACCCTTCAATGGCATGTTTCAGCTCCGGATAGCGGGCGATACTTCCTCCAGCTGACATTAAAGATCCGGAACGGTTACCATTTTCGGTACCCAGTTATGAATATTGGCAGGTACAATGATTGCCGTCAAAATTGCCACCGCGACAAACTGCTGACGCAATCGCCGCCCAGCGGACTTTGTTTTTCATGAGGATCTTTTTCTCCAGCTAAAACTCCGATACTACGCCCTATTACTCCAAATCTGCTTGATTTCATCTTGCCGGAATCACTAACGTAACACTGTTGTCATATTGGTATACCTCAATCACTTCCTCCGGATGCTGATAGCCGCTTTCAGATCCGTCAGCGTTTTCTTTTGCCGTAGCATAGCGATTGATTGTCTTTTTCGGTCGCCTTATTGATAATGGTTTCAAAAGTGCGACTAATCTTCGGATTCTTTTCACAAATCCCGGAAGCTTCCCGTCAATATGCATCAGGGCAATGTTCACCGGATTATCCCCGTCATGAGGAATCTCCGGTCGCTCATTTCATACGGTAATTCCCAGCGGTACAAATCGACTCCCCTCATTTTGCACTAAGCCCTATAACCTGCTCCGGCGAAATATAATGCACCGATCCGGTCAAAGCCTCACTCATATCAATCGTCTTATCGGTAATTACTCTGGCAATGCCAAAATCCATAGACTTTAATCTTTATTGTTTTTGTCCAGAAAATATTCTGCGGTTTGATATCCCGATGAATAATATGATTATTATGAGCATGGAAAGCGCCGCCAACACACTGGGCAACGTGGTAAATCTCCGCTTCGGTTCAAAACGCCCCGTTCTTTAATCACTTTTTAGCGTTTTCCTCTAAACATTCCTGACATATGTGGTGGAAATCATCTTCATCACCGACATCCTAAACTGCCACAATATTAGGGGTGCGACAGTCCCGCCGCCGCCTGTGCCTCCACCTTGAAAGCGTTTCACCAGATTTTTCGTCCTCGCAAAGCTCCGGCTTTAAAATCTTAATTGCCACATAGCGATTAAACATAGCGCGGCTTTATAAACATCGGACATTCCGCCGGTACCGATCCGTTTGATAATTTCATCAACGATCGTTAATTAAATCCCCCTTATTCAGCATAACCGGCCTCACTTTCTCGCTCATTTTTCACCAAGAATGACCGTAATGATTATCGCCGCCGCCGGTATTAAGAGCCGCCTGAACAAGCTTATTTGCCAGCGCCGGAACGTCCGTCTCCTGCCGAAACGTCTTCTAATTCCCGGCGACGCAAATGGCTACTAAGAGCCATCGCTGCACAGCAAAGAATGTCATTTTCTTCTGCCGGTACGCAATAAAAATCTGCCAAAACATCGTTTTCTATTCCAATCGCCCGACTGATTAAGTTCCGGTTTTTGGTGAGAAAACACTCTCCTCAGTAATGAAACCGCTCTCTGCGACTCCTGCACCGGTGAGTGATCCTTCGTCAATTGATGCAATTCTCCTTGCCGATACAAATACGCGCCCGACTGTCGCCGACATTGACAAGCCGATATTCCTGCGGCAAAAAGCACCAGCCCCACAGAGGTTGTCCCCACCGTCATGGCAATCAACCTATGCTCCCGCCCATACGCATACACTGCTTGATTGCGCATCTGCCACCGCTGTGTAAAGCCGCCTGACAGTCTTTGCCGGAATATTCCCTAAGATATGTCGTTACGGCATCAATCGCCATTTTTCGAGGCAACCTCGCCCGCATTATGCCGCGCAGTCATCGGCTACCAAAACAAGTTCGGCATTTCCCCGACTTTGTCTTTGCTATAGCTATCCTCATTTACCGTTCTAACTTTTCCGATATCCGTTATTCCCGTTACTTGCACTCTCTTCCTCTTTTTCTTTAGTTGTCCACAGGCAGCATCAATGTTTTTCCCCAGCGTTCGGCGCAGGAAACCGAGTAAACCTACTCTTTTCTAAATAATTCTTAAACGCATATTGTCTGCCTTTTATCCAGCGCCTGCTGGTTTTTAGCCGCACCGGATTAATCGAAATCAAGTTGATATGGCACAAAATCCCGCTGACAAAGCGAATCAGTGCCTCGAGCATCCTCTACCGTATCCGTTTTCTTTCAATCAGCCCATACTCAAACGTAATCCGGCGATTGGTTTTGCCACATAATAAAGGCAAGCGTCTTTTTAATTCCTTCAAATCATATTTTTCGGCAATCGGCATAATCTCCGCCCTTTTGTCCTGTGTCGCCTGATGCGGGCTAACTGCCAGATTTACTAGCAAAAGTAAGTCCGCAAACGCTTTTATTTGGGGAACTAATCCGCAGGTAGAAACTGTAATATGCCTGGCTCCCAAATTACGCCCGCTTTGAGTGCGTAATGATTTGAATAAACCGAATCAGCTCCTCATAATTATCAAACGGCTCGCCCATACCCATAATCACGACCGAATGAAGCGGTCCGAACTGCCGCTCACTTTCATAAAATTGAAGTAACATCTCCGCTGCAGCAAGCTTCGGTTTAAAGCCTCCCAGCGTTGAGGCACAAAATGTACAGCCCATACGGCAGACCAACCTGGGAAAATACATGCGCGAAGAACCAAACTCATAATTCATTCGCACCCGTTTCCACGCACTCGCCGTCTGCTAAGCGATACAAAACTTTGTGTCCCGTCCTCGGAATCGGTTTTTTGCAGCCGAAGAGTTTTCAATGGTAGAGCACTTCCGCTACTTGTCGCGACTTTTTCCTGTAACGCCTTGGATAAATGTCATTTTCCTCCATTCGGGTTACCTGCGCGTGCAGTCACCAGTCAAAGATTTGACTTGCCCGAAACTTTGGCTCTCCCAGATCCGGAATCCAGCGCTCCAATTCCGGCGAGCGTCAGATTTAATAAATTGATTTTTGCTCTTCCACAGATCCTTTTGCCTATCCCTCTCACCATTGCTTCCTATCCGCTTGCCATCTTCAAAAATGTCGCTTCTTCCTTATTCCAAATATCTACCTATTTTACCTTATTCTGCGCAATTTTCGCAATAGCCTTAGCAATTCTCCCGGCAAAATCTGTAGCATCCCCTCTGCCAAATCAGCTTGCCGTCAGCCATCAGCCAGCTGCGCTCCCAATGTTTGAAAAAGCTCATCGAAGAAAAATATCACACAAGGAAAAACTCGGTATGAGCCTCTAAAAGCGGCGAACCTGCTCCTGATTTTTCTTCCGGCAGCAAAGTACAGGTACTATATGCAAAACTCCGCCCACTGCCACATACTGCGCCGCCTGCTCCAAAAATCTTCGCCTGAATCGCTACTAAAGCTCTGCTACTGCCTGTCGAGTCAATCGGTACTTAATATCCGGTTTTCCGGCAATCACCCCAAGCCCCGAACAAGGGCACGTCCGCCAGCACACAATCCGCCTTTTTCCTGTTTGCGAGCATCTGCCTGTGCTGCGTCCTGGACAGTTACTTCCATATTTTTAGCCTCAGCCGCCGAATATTTTTCTCTGATTTTTCCTCCACTTTCTGCTCCGATCAAATCCGACAGCAATCAGCTTAGCGTCCGGCAGAGTCCCGCCAAAATGAACGCTTTTACCGCCCGGTGCAGTACATAAATCATAAATCCGTTTTGGCATCTCTTTTTGCGCCAAATACCCCCACCAGCATAGAGGACTCATCTTGAACCTGAATATATCCCTTTTGAAAAAAACTGTTTCGTCTTCCATACTGCCGTTATATTTCCTAACCTCCGGAAAAGAGGACACCCTCTCCCCGCAAGCGATCCGCCCGTTCCCGTAAAAAGACCTATTTCCGCCTGCTCCGCCACATTTGTTGCAATCAGTCGCAGGCTAAGGGCTTTTCCATAAGGGAGTCACTTAAAATCGCTTTGGACGATAGCCGGTGCATAGCTTTCCAGCAGCAAATCTATCACCTCCTGCGAAACAGAATAAAACGATTGCCAGTCCCCTGCCGGTACGGGGACTCCACATACTCTATGGCTACCTTCGGGTTCTCTGCCACTCAGCGCAGCAAAGCATTGATAAACGAAACCGCCCGAAACTCCCGCCGCTCTTTTTGCCAGCTCTACCGCTTCATGTACCACCGAATAAGCCGGTACCTTATCCATATACAGCAGCTGATACAGCGACAATCGTAAAAGTCCCATGCACTGCCGGACTCAGCTTTTTCAAGCGGAGCTTTAGAATGATACTCAGCACCTTATCCAGCGTATATTCCCTTTCCAGTGTTCCTGTACCAGCCGCTTAATAAACGCCCGCTGCTGCCCATTAAGCTCCGGATAATCCGCCATTTTTGCAAATAAACGGTCTTCAAAAACCGCTGCTCCGTCCGCTCCAGCAAAATTTCCAGTACAATCGCCCGTTCTCTTTTTCATGCGTATCCTTCTTTATCCATAAAGACCAATTCTCCTCAAAACCAACCCTTTTTAGCGGAATGGATTGCTTTACGCAGGTTTTAAAAAACAAATCAATTCCGTAACCTGCGCTTTTTGATTAAGACGATTCCCATCAAACCTACTTCCGACAGCCACCGGATACCCATGCAAAACGCCGCCGCCGGCATCCGTTTTTGCCCTCAAGACTGACACTTCTTCTACCAAAAGTGCTCCCTCTCCGCAAACAATCACAATCCCCGCAGACATCGGCGCTTTAGACCCTGCCCGCCAGTGCCTGCTCAGTTCTTGCAATCGGTTTTGCCTGCCATACTTTCAAAAAGCTTATCCTGCCAAAAAGTATACGCGCACTCGGCCAAAGGATTTAATCCCCGAATCTGCTCGATCAATTTCAACTGCCGAATCCGTCCACCGATTTTTCCCATTTCTTTTGTAATCTTACCGGCATAAGATACTGCCGTTTCTTCTTGTGCCCTGTGGTGCACCTCTCCGAAACGAGATCCCTGCAAGGTTTCTAAACACAGCGTCGACACTCATCTCCCGCCAGTCGGTCATCACGGTCCTCCTGCTGTTTCCCGTTCCGTTTAAGGCGATCTTCGCCTTTCGCGAGCATATCACCGGTATCTAAGCCCTTATCCATTTGCATGGACGTTACACCGGTCTTGGTTTCTCCAGCCAAAATCGCCGCCTGTATCGGCGATGCTCCCCGAAACTTTGGCAAAAGCGATGCATGCAGATTAAGGCAGCCATAACGATATGCCTTAAGTACGCTCCGGTAAAAAGCAAGCCATAGGCAATCACAACCGCAATATCCGCTGGCTGCGCACAAAACTCAGCAATCGCTCCCTCGTCCTTAAAGGTTGCCGGCTGGAAATATCGGCAGTCCATTTTCTAAAGCAACTGCCTTAACCGGCGTAATTTCCATTTTCTTTCCACGCCCTTTGGGTTTATCCGGCTTCAGTATATACTCCAATCACTTCGTGTTCCGAGGCCAAGCGGCACCTTTAGCGTCGGCACACTATATTCCGGTGTCCCCATAAAATTATTTTCATATTTCTCCTTTGTTTTGACGGCACATCCCTTACGCTGTCAAATATAACCCGCCTTTGTGCCAAGTTCGCTGCCCTGCCTTCTGGCATTCCTATTCTATTTCCCGGCATAGCAGCCACGATAAGCAGCCTATATCCTTTATTCGTCAGTCTTCCTCTCCGTCAATATCTTCCGGCACTTCCTCATCTTCCATAATATCAATATAAAGCTGACCGTTCAAATGGTCAGTTTTTCATGGCAAATTGCCCGGGCAAACAGCCCCTCTGCCTCGACCAGCCGTTCTTTGCCCTCTAAGGTCAAAGTTTTCACCTTTAACCCATGCGGCCGAATAACATAACCCCTTTCTCCCGGAATGCCCTAAGCAGCCCTCAATATCTTTTTGCGTGTCCTCGCTCACCTCAATAATTTCGGGGTTAATAAAACTTTCACCCCTTCTCCCACGTCGATGACAAACACTCTCTTTAATACGCCGACTTGCGGTGCCGCCAAAACCGGCTACCATTGGACTCGTCATGGTATCGACCATATCTTCGATTAATACTTCAATTTTGGGTTGAACAGCTTCACTTCCTTTTGCCCGTTTCCACAGCACTTCGTCGCCAACCGTCCTAATATTTCGCTAACGCCATTTTATATCTTTCCTTCCTAACAAGATGTCTTATCCAAGCCTGCCGCTCTTTTCCACTTTCTAGCTAAAAACTGCGGATTTATACTCAAATAAAGTCAAAGTCAATTTTCTCTATCCTTTTATTATATAGGTAATGCATAAGAAAAGTCAACTCTTTATGTTGATTTGCCTTCAGCAACAAGGTCTGGCGGTAGGCTCCCGCCTGTTTGAGACATATAGGGCACCGCCGGACAATCAGAAAAATATCCCAGCCATTGGCGAGCAATCACCTGCTTTTAGCTCTATTGCCAAAAAGATCTCGCCATTCGTTTGGCTTCTGCCGCTACCGCATGCGTTACCACGATCCTCTAAGATTTCCCGAAAAGGCGGATTTTTCAGTAATTGCCGGTAGCGAATCTCCTCTTGGTAAAAAGCCTCATAATCCTGTTGCAAGCCTGTCCTGACTGCAAAATGTTCCGGCGAATAGGTTTGCAAAAAGCCTTCCCAGCTCCGCCCCCGCCTGTTCTGCCAATCATCTGTGTCAATAGCTGAAGGTTCTTTCTCCTGCTCTAAAATCATCGGTATATAGCCCCTGATCGACCGCCAAAACCCCAACCACCGTAACATTATGCGAAAATCAAGGCCCTTAGCAGTCATTTGCGTGCCAATCAAAATGCCGCTTTCGGCCGGGCAAACTCCTGCAATTTTTAAAGTCATGCCCATCGCTTTGTTCGGGTACTGTCATAATCCATGCTAGATAACCGGCGTTTCCGGATATTTGAGTTTTAATTCTTTTTCCATTTTTGCGTGCCCATGCCAAATGCTTTTCAGGGAAGGGCTTCCGGGTGGGACAAGTTTTGCACCTGCCTCGGCTAAAACCGTAATGATGACAAATCATCTCCTCCGGCTCTTTATGATAGGTTGGCGGTAGCTCACATGCCGGACATTGATAAACAAAGCCGCATTTTCGGCAAGATACAAACTTCATATGCACCCCGCCGGTTTATTCAGCAAAATAACCTGTTCTTTACGATCCAGCGCCTCACGAATCGCCTGCTCTAACGGAGCACTCAAAAACGATCGGTTTTCAGCTCATCGGCTCCTGCCGCATATCAATCAAATGGGTTTCTACCGGCTGATTGGTCAGAGCTTTTTGCTCCAAAAGATGTGGCCGAAATCTTCCTTGATTGGCATAATAAGTAGCTTTCTCTACGGATGGCGTAGCACTGCCCAAAACAACCGGAATATCATAAATCTCTCCCCATTTTGGCTGCCACTTCCACCGCATGCAAACTTCGGCATCAGCTCCGACTTATACTGCTCTCATGTTCCTCATCAATAATGATAATTCCTAAGTTTTTGTAACAGAACAAGATAGGTGCCAAATCGAGGGTCCGAGCAATTTTAATCTCCCGTTTTCGCTCTTTCCCATTCGGTCAGCTTTTCCCCTCGGATGAGACGGCTGTGAAATAAGCCGATGGCATTGCCAAATCGCTCCAAAAAGCGACGAACCAGTGCAAAGGTCAGGGCAATCTCCGGCAACAAAACAATCGCCCTGTTTCCCCTCTTTTAATACATCTTCAATCAGAGAAAATAAATTCGTTTTCCCGCCGCCGGTTACGCCCCGCAGCAAATGAGACCCCTCGAAAATCCGCCCGAATCGCCTGATACACCTTTTCCTGTACCGCATTTAGCTGCTGGAGCCTACCGTCTGTGAAATATGGTACGGCGCCAGCACCGACTGCATCCCTCTCCTGCCTACCAATCTAGTCGTCACGCAACAAAGCGTCCAGTGCTCGCTTTGCTATAAAGCTTTTGCTCGCTTGATGCCGGAAAATCCTGCTGCTGAAAGCAAAGAAAATAATCAATCAAATCTCGCCTTTTCTTTGATACCGCTGTCCGGACAGATTATCCGATAATCAGTTGCCTCCAGCCAGTTTACCTTTAAAAAGTAACTAATCTGTTTTTGGCTGCAGAACAGGGACGGCGGCAGCACATCGGTTTAGTACGGACGGGAGCGTTGCGGCATAATATTTCTTTAACCATTTTGCCAGCAAAACCTGCTGCTCGGTAAGAGTCGTCTTGGCGTTACCTGTAAATACTGCTGATTTCAAAGCTCTGCTCGGCACGAAGCGTTCAGTTTCACAAGCAAAGCCTCTCTTACCCGATTACTTTTCCCGAAGGGGATTTTCACAATCGAACCGATTTCCGCCATAGCCGTTAATTCCGGCGGCACCTGATACGTAAACAGTCGATCCAGTGCTTTTCGCATTCGGAGCGTTACTACATTGACGTATGCGATTTTCTCCCCTCGCTTCTGTCTGTTCGAACTTCTAATCACAAAGAGTGCCAGCGGCACCCTCTTGTTTTTATTCTTTTTATTTGTTTTTCGTTATCTTCTTCCGCTTGGTAGGTTCTACTTCCGGCAGATTGGTATCGGTATCCTATCCGTACGTTCCTCTTGTGCGGTCGATCGGGATCGATAGAAATCCGGCTTGCGGTTTCAATCGCATTTTGTTCTTCTTCCGTTAAAGATCCTCCGGCCCCCGGCTCGTGAGACTTCGATTTTACCTTTCCCGGACTTTTCGCCTGATACATCCTTATCATCTGCCATTGCCATCAAGTCCTCAGCATTCGCCACTTTTGGCTCCGGCACATAATGCACCACGCCAATCGAGCAAGCAATCTTATCCTGCGGTTCAATGGTAACCGGTCTTCCCAGTACCTCACTAATTTCCCTTGCGCATACCACGCCACTTCCTTGATTTTCCGCATAATCCGCTCTGCCGTTGCCACCGCTGCCGTCATTTCCGAATGATTGATAACAATGACAAACTCATCTCCGCCATAACGAGCGGTAAGATCCATTGCTCGAACATTATTTTGCAGCAAAGCCGCAATGCTCTTTTGGCACAAAAATCACCGATATCATGGGAGAAAGTTATCGTTATACTTTTTGAGTTATCTAAGTCAAAAACAGTACAGAAAAATGTCTTGACTTATCCTGCTTTGCCCGGCTAATCGGTTCGTCCGTCATGTTTATCGGCTCCTGCCGGTTTAGTGAGTTGCGTCAGCATATCGAGTCATCGCCCGATGATGCAAATGATCGTTATTCACTGTAAAGGTGCGATTAACCCGCACTTAATTCCATATTCTTAATGGAAATCGTCTTATTCAAGTCCGCCAACATCTTGGTTCTTTCTCGAATGACATTTCTCGACATTATAAAGACTGTTCAATCACCGTATCGGTCAGCTTTCGAGCTTGCTCCATCAGATCATAGTTAAGCTCTTCCGGTTTTGCCTCCACTACTCGATGTAACGATTGCCGGTATTAAAGCTTGTTAGTGCCTCGGTAACGGCAATAAAGGGCTGAAGTATTTTTCTTGCAAGCCTCTGTCTGCCACCGACACAAAATCAAGATACCAAACACAAGCACGATTAATTTCAAAGCCATTTTTTCCATGACGTAGCTCAAAAAGCTAATCTCAATCTGCCCCATCAAAATTACCCAGCCATCACTGATTTTTGGTTTTTCACAAAGGACACAAACATATTTTTCCTGATTTTATAATGGTATAACGAATCGTTTCCGGACGGATTGCGGTCAATATCACTTGCTCAGCTGACTGATGTCTTTTGTATTTATCGTTACCTTCCGCTTGAAAATCTAAAATAATATTCTGATCACTATGCAGAATGATTTTTTCTCCGAGTCCAGAAATCCAGGTCGATTCTTCCTTTTCTTTTCCGGAATGAAAGCCGGCATTGCTCAAATGCTCCTGCAATCCCTGCGAGAAATCACGCCACTGCAAATTCCGCAAAACCTTTTCCGGCGAGCGAATCGCTGCAATCACCGAAAAACCGGTTCCTTGCTATCCTGTAAAAACTCCGACTTTCGTCAGGAGAGGTTTCGCTTTGTCCCACCCTGATCAAGTACCGAAACTCGCTTTGGGAAACACTGCCCGACCCCCAGGAATCAAGCTTATTATAATTGCCGTCTACATAATACAGGTTTTTATAAATTTGATCATTGGCATTTTCAAAACTCTCGTGCAGAGCCTTATTTTTGGGCCAGCGTTTCCGCCAGTGAAAAATATTAGCTAAAATGCTGAACTGCTCATACCGGTCTGCCATCCAGCGCTGGGTTAATTCTGCTTTTACCACCGTTTGGCTCAGGTTTCTTTCCATCTCTACCCGCAAAAGTTTCGATATTCCACATAAAAAGCAATAAAAAGCGAACAGAAACACTGCGGTCGTTATCCATAACTCTGCCGCAGCAATTTGCTCTGCTTTTTCAGCTTTTCTCTTTCTCCATCATGAACCCTCATCTCTTTTTATTTGCCGCAGGTTTTTATACCGCATCTTCCTCAGGCTACCGCTTCAAAAATACGGTTGCTTTTTCGGCAAAAATCTATCACAAGCACAAATCATTTCTTAATGTTGATTTTCCCATGATAAAAGCTCATCAACCTGCAACCGATATCGCCTTTTTATCCAGCACGTCTTTTTCGTCAACCAACTGACGAGCTCGTTTGACTGCCGCAATAATGATGGAATAGCGACTTTTTAAATTGACATCATCGTTTCTGGCATTAATTCACCGTCATTACAGTCGAATGGAAGGGTGTGCATATGTATTTTCTCCTTTCAATAGTACGTCAAATTCCTGATGTAGTTGTTCCATGAGACCGGCGTTTATCCAGCTGCTGATTTTCCGCCCGCATAACCGCTATCCACATCTTCACAGGACTCTAACTGATTATTCTCACTGATATAATCATAATGTACCATCTGTGCTACTTCTGCCGCTGATTTTTCCAGCCGCCTCTCAATCACTTCCACCGACTCGGTATTGCGATTGAAAAGCCTTTGTTTTCAGACCTCTGCCTTGGGCGGCAGCAATAAAGGTCAGACTGCCTCCGGTGCTCTCTGTTTAACCTGCAAAGCGCCCTGCATTTCAATTTCCAAAAATAACATCTATGCCGGCATCTGAATTTTTCCTGCACCACCATGCGGGGCGTTCCGTAATAATTGTCCAAATAACTGGCATACTCATACAGCTCCTTGCCGGCAATCATCTCTTCAAATACTTTTTCCAAAAATAATAATGCTTGCCGTTAATCTCTCCCTGACGGGGCGTTCTTGTCGTAGCGGAAACTGACAGTGCCATTTCCGGACGGCGGTCAAGCAATGCCTTAACGACCGTTCCTTTGCCTGCTCCGGAAAAACCGGAAATAACATATAACTTCCTTTGATTCACCGTTTTTCCGCCTGCTCCCTTCCTTCGATTCTGCCGACAATCGTCTCCACCTGCAAGGCGCTGGCAATCAAATACCCGTCCGACATCACCACCAGACATCTTGTCTTACGCCCCTGCCGTTGCGTCAGTAAACGTCGACTCTTCCTTTGCCTGCGCAATAATTCTCTTAATCGGGGCAGCGTCCGGCTTAACCAAAGCAATAATTTTTGATACAACCGCCACATTCCCATAGCCGATATTTACAAAGATTTTATTCATAGCCGTTACTCAATATTTTGTACCTGTTCTCTGACTTTTTCAATCATATTCTTTAAGTTGATGGTAATATTTTTATTTTCCATGTCAACAGACTTCGACACCAATGGTATTGGTTTCCCTGTTCATTTCCTGAACGACAAAAATCCAGCTTTTTTCCTATTCCGGTTTCTTCGTTCAGCACGTCCTGCAAATGAATCAAATGTCCCTGTAACCGAACAATTTCCTCATCAACCGACAGCTTATCCGCCATAGAGGCGGTTTCCATTACAATTCGGCTTTCGTCAATATTTTCCGCTTGTAAAAGCTCCGTCGGCCGGTCTTTCAGCCTTTGCCGGTAAAGCTCAACCGATCGTTTTTCCAGCTCCGGTAATAAACCGACCTGTGCCCTGATTTCTTCTATAGGATATCTGCTCTGCCTAGAGGCTCCCTTCCAGCTCTCTGGCTGCCACGATTTTATCAGGCTGCCACAGCTGTCGCACGTCAGCACCATTTCTTCCAAAAACTCCTCTGCCTCTATTTCTTCCTCCGCCAAAGATCCGGCAAAGCCAAAAACTTAGATACCGACAAGTCATTTTCCAAGCTCCTGCAGACATTTTTAGCAGCTCGGCTAAATATCGCTCGGCTAACGGTTTATTATAGCTAATATCGGCACTTAAGCCGTCCGCCCGCTGATATTGCACAAAAACTTCAATTTTACCCCGCAGCAGTTTTTTGCTTTAACTGATTGCGGATTGCGTTTTCCAAAAATACAGCTTTTTCGGCAGCTTAATCGTCATCTCACAGTAACGGTGATTGACAGAACGAAATTTCTACGGTCAGACTTCTTCCGTCCGAGATCAATGTTTCCGAACCAAATCCAGTCATACTTCTTATCATAACCGCTCCTAATCGGCAAAGCAGCGGACTACGCCCTGTTTTGCACTCTTTTCAGTCGCTATCTTTTTATTTTTATCACAATTTTACGTAGGAATCACACTACCCTAGGACGTCAGAAACTTGTATAATCCGACAATTTCCGTTGTTATTTTACTCTATTGTCCGTCATTCGCCAATATTCCGGCGAATGACGGACATATCTTTCGATTAGCTTATTTTTAGTCCTATGGCTTTTAGCCTATTCTGTTTCCAGCAGCTTGTCCGGTTCCGGATATTCCACACCAAAGGTTTCAACTGTTACCGTTTTCATTCTCTCCGGTTTCTCCGGCTTATCTCTGATCTCTGGGTACTCTGGCAATACGGCGAACTTCGTCCATTCCTTCGGTTGCTTACCGAACGCCGAATAATTTCCATCTAAGCGAGTTGCTGCCTCGTCCATAATAAAGAACTGAGCTTCCTGCCGAATCATGCACCTGCGTTCTGCCATCGACAACACACCCGGCTCATGCTTTAAGTCGTTGGTAAAAGCCATTTGCCGTTTAAACTCTCCATAAATGCAGTAGCCGGGACCACCCATACCGGTGCCGTCCGGATCGCCGCCTTGAATGACAAAGCCGGGGATTACCGATGAAACGTCAAGCCATTATAAAAGCCCTTTTGAATCAAAGAAATAAAGTTTCTTACCGTATTGGGCGCAATTTCCGGATAAAGCTCAGCTTTTTATCTGCGCTCCGTTTTCATTAAAAATCGTAACCACTGGATTTTTGCATTGCATTATTCTCCTTTTCTATAACCGTAATTTTTCATTAAAAAGACTCGCTATCCCGCCAGTTTTTCTTTTTACTTTTTATCCACAAGTTTCAATCGAACATGCGTCATGAAGAAAAGCCTCGATATCTTTTCTGGCTAAAAATCCCAATCTGTTTAATCATACTTCCGCCCTTGCCCAAAAAGAATCGGTTTTATGACTTTTCTTTTCGCAGACAATCGTTGCCTCAAATCTGCATCTGTGAGCCGTCCTCGGACTCTTTCATACTATCGACCGTAACGGCTACGCCATGCGGAATCTCTTCCTGAAATAATTTTAAATCTTTTTCCCGAATCAGCTCCGACACAATTTGCTTTTTCCGGCTGATCGGTAATCATATCGTCCGGAAAAATACTGCGGGCCTTCCGGCAAATGCGCATCAATCAAATCCATAAGCTTGTCGGTATTGTCGGCTTTTAGAGCAGAAATCAGAGATGATTTCCAAAAATGGATACAAATCGCTTATACGCCTCAATTACCTTTAATAAAAAGGGTTTTTCTACGGTATCAATCTTATTTACCATAAAATCACCGGCGTTTTGCCTCTTGCAGTTTTTCCGCAATAAAACGGTCGCGCCTGCTCCGACTGTATCGGTCGGCTCAATCAACCAAAAATCAAATCCACTTCCGTTAAGGAATCGCTGCCGTATTCCATATATTCGCCCAGCTTGCTTTTCGGCTTATGAATCGCAGGCGTATCAATAAAAATAACCTGCTTATCTTCCGTTGTCAAAATGCTGAATCCGGTTACGAGTGGTCTGGGGTTTGGGCGACATAATCGCAATTTTTGCCCCAAAAGGGCATTCATCAGCGTTGATTTTCCCACATTGGGACGCCCAATCAGCGCAATAAAGCCAGACTAAAACGGTTTTTCGCATAACTACTCCTTTACTTCCATTTTCTGATGAGATGGTTTTGATACGCCATTTGTGCGCAAATTGGCGATGGGGCAAATTGATCTTCCCGATAACAGGAATAAACAAAAACAAATTGGCAACCGAGCGAAACCACACTCAGGGCTAAAAATAAGAGACCAGCTTTTTGAGCGCTACTTCTTCTGCCGGTCGTAGCTGCGGACGGTCAGCGGCACCAGATACGCCGCCTGCAATCGACTAAAACTGCTGGTTTGTGCCTCTAAGTCCGAAAACAGCGAGACAACCACTCAACATAGACTGCACAAAATAAATATTTTGCCCAGTCCGAGTCCATTTCTCTCGCTAAACGAATGGCAATCGCCCGCAAAGGTATAAATATTCGGTTTTCTGCTTCCAGCTTAGCAAAATCCTGTAAATAGACATTCCCTTTCGCAATTTTGGATCAGTCTTTCGTCAAAACTCTGTCCGGATAGCGAATAATGTGCCTGTTTTCCCGTAAAGAAATAATCTGCTCGATAAAGAGCTTGGTTTCTTTTTGCCAGCAAAGCAAAAGACAGCGGCTGATAACCAGCGACCAAAAACGCCAAAGCTCTGACAACTTCCTCTTGCTCCCCGACTCAAAGGCATACCCTAAGCGAATCAGCCCGCTCAAACCATAACGATAAATCCCATCCTCCATCTCCACAAAATACTGGCGAATGGTTTCCGGCTCCCGGTCAATCAATCGTTCAAAAAGTCAATAGCTCTGATAATACTCTTTCTTGCCCAAATGCGGAATGCCAGTTTTTCCTCGGTAATCGGTGGAAAATCATTTCGGCTGCGACAGGCTCTCCGGCAAATGCTCCTTTTCGTACTCCCGAATCAGCGAGCGAATCTGCGCACCAGAAAGTCCCATTTCATTCATGGCAACAATCAAAGGACAAATTAAGTTTTGGCACCGGTTGCCGTCCATAGCGACTGCGTTTGATAGGTGTAAAATAAGCTATGATAGGACATCAGGCTCTCTCTTTCCTTATTCTTCCATTTTTCTCCGCCGGTAGAATGCGTTTGACTTGGCAATTTTGCCATTTTTAGAATATTTTGGCAGAGAAATCTTCTATCCTTTTTATCTTATCGCATTTTACCAGTAAAAAGCAATGACTAAATTCTTTCGTTTTTCCCGATAACCGACGAAAGTAACAGACAAAAAGCGCCTGTTTACAAGTCGCTTTTTGTCCATAGCTCTTTTCTGCCCAAAAACCTTTGCTTTTTGCTGCCGGTACTAAAATGGATTCCTTTTGACCGCCGGCGACCTGCCTGTCCCCCAAAAAGTCCCCAGCCGATAAAAAGCAAGTTATTCGTTGCGTAGCGCCTTTCAAAAGCGGACAATCGCATTTGCCCGACGAGGCCGGTAAACAACTGGAAATCAAGCCGACTCCCGTCGTAAAGACTCATACGCAGAAGATACAGCCAAATCAGGAATTACCGACAGCGGCGGAGCCTCGCCACCGCCTCCACCAAAGATATTCACGCCCTTGGTCAAAACATTTAGAAGCATCAGATCCGCCGGTACTGAAAATCAGCCTATAATTCCGCCAATCAAGCCAATCAAAGCCGCCTCTGTCAAAAACATTCCCTGAATATCCTCCAGTGAGGCGCCACATAACCTTCATAACGCCAATTTCTTTTGGTTTCTTTTCATAAATGGACATAACCATCGTATTGAAATACCAATCGCCGCAACAATCAGGGAAACGCCGCCAATACCGCCCGGTACCATTTGCGCAATATTGGTAAACTGATTGAGCTGCTCCACCATTTGAATCATCGAACTGGCCTCATAGCCCATTTTCCGAATGATTTCCTGGATTTCCAAAAATCTTTTTGGTATCACCGACAAACAACTGAACCTGATTGTATTCCTGCTTGCGCTTATCGACAGGCTTTATCGCCGTATCCGATTGCTGGTCAGGATTGCGCTGTTTCATCTTTTTGCCATTTTTCATAGTCTTTTTCAATTTTGTCAAAGGTTTCCAGCGAAGTGTAAACGCCAAAGTCAAAGCTCCAGTTGCCGCTCTTTAATAAGCCGCTGACCGAAATCTTAATTGGTCTGGGAATCGTCTGCCTATCCTCATAGCTAATCTCCGGCTGACCCATAACGGGTATCCGGATTCAAAAGGAGCGAGTCGGTCATGACGTCAACCTTTGGTGCCGGTCGCTTTTTGCCGCCCTTCTTCGTAGCCATTTACCGAATACATCATCTCCCATATAGAAATCGCCGTCCACGCCTCGAGATTTTGGGATCTTGAAACTGATACGGAATCTCGCCGCCAATCAGGAAGCTATTGCGTCTCGTCCTCGCTGGTACTTTCGCCGGACTCCAGCTTCGGATGCTGCAGCCCATCAGCTCCCGCTTAATGCCCGTTACTTGGGTATAAAGCGTAGTATTTGCCGTGACGCAGCATTACCGACATGGATTTTACCGGCGAGGCTACATCTACGCCCGGAATATTGGCTAATGCCTCCACCGCCTCATCATTGAGCAAAACCTTCTTTTTATTTTTTTATCATCTTTATCCGGCGTCTTTTTGATAATCATACCGTTTCGTAACGGTAACGATATTTAAAGATCCCATTTCTTTGAGCTGAGAGTCAATGCTTTTGCTTCATTCCCACGCCCAGCGAAATCATGACAATGATAGAAGTGGTACCGATGACGACGCCCAGCAAGGTCAAAACCGTCCGGAGCTTGCGTCGCCACAGGTTCCCCATGCTCACAAAAATCAAATCACTTTTTCTTCATAGGAGTTCATCTCCTTTTGTGTTCCTCTTACGCAAGATACCAAGCACGATAACACCAATCACGATAGCCACAAAGCACTCCGCCAATAATCATACCCCAGGAATATTGCTCTTAGGTGCCTCGTCCGGCAAGGGCATATCTCCGGGAACGTTCATATTCGGATCCAGCTCCGGCATCGTTGCCGCCTCTTCTACCATGACCGTAAACTCTTTTTCAATCGTAATTTTCTCACCGTTTTGATCCTCATAGGTAATCACGAACTTACCCCTTTGCTCGCCCGGCTCGTTAAAACGCAGGTATCCCTCATAGGAGTTGCTTTGTCCGACATCAAAAGTTACCGATGTATTGGTTATTCGGATCTGCCGTAAAGCCCTTGCCCTGTGCGTTAATCATCACATTATAAACCTTAGCCTTACCGGTATTATAAATATTAAAGCTGGTAGAAACCTCCTGACCGACCGTTACCGATGTCGGGATTGTCAGCCCGAGGTTTCCACCTTGGTCGTCTGAACAACCGGAATACCAACCAATTCCCTTAGCGGTAATTGCCTTACCATCCCTTGTCTTCATATTCAAAGTTTACGTTGACCATATAGGTTTTTCGGAGCAGCGTCCGGCACAACATACATCGTAAAGGTTCTGCTAACGGTCTGATTCGGTCCGATATGATCAATATAAAAGGTATTACTGCTGTTAACCGGTGAAAATACATTCTGCTGAGAGGAGTCTTTGCCGGTAGAAACATCAAATGTCAAAAGGCTTTGACATTGTAAATGTCCTTGCTCAGTTCGTGTTACGAAATACCATGTTCAGCTCAAACTGCTGGCTGGCTTGAACGACGGTCGGATTAACCTTATAAGAATCCAAAAATAATCTTAGGGCTGGTTTTTCTTTTTTCGGTTTCACTGTCTTTTGGCATCTAAATAGATACCAATTACCTGTGTGTCGGTAATCGTCTGTGCGTCCTTGGACGTACTGGTCTTATAGCTGATTTCAAAAGTAATCGGATAATTTCTATCCTTTAAGCCGTCGCCCGTACCGGTAACCGTTACCGAAATAGGTTTTACTCTCCCCCTGCTTTAAATCGTCAAACTAACCACCGATGGGGTTTTCGGCACACACAGTATTATCTGCCAATTTTACACTCAATTCCTTGATATCCTTATCGCCGCTATTGGTGATTTTAAAGGAAATCGGGAAGGACTGATCCTGCGCTACCGCATTCGGATAAGAAAACGCACTGTAGGTCAGCTTACCGGTAGCACTGCCGCTTTCTTCCGGCGAAATAAAAATATTGTAATTTGCCTGACGAACAATTCTCTGCCCGTCCCTGTTTTTCATATTCATACGTAACCGTAAACGGATAGCTCGCCGGCGCTACACTCTGACTTCAAATAATGGGTAAACTCTGCCGGCTTTTGCAATCAGCGGCATAATGTTACCGATGGTTACCGTTTCGTTAGCCGATTTTAAGGTAAACTCCGCCGGCAAGCCCTCGATTTTGGTCTTAACATTCCGTACCTGATAATCGGTATCGTTTTTAATCTTATAACGGAAGGTCAAATCGCTATCTGCCTGCGGCTTTAATTCGAGAAAAGTATCGTCCGTAATTTCTACCTTTTTCCAGCTTGGTTTCGTCTTTTTCTAACCTCATAATACAAAAAGCAAGGTCGTCTGGAACGGATCGCCGGCATTGTTTTTGTAGGTAACATTCAGATACATCGGGTAAATGCCCTCTTTAGCCGTTTCATCTACTTCACTCTAACCTTTATATTGCTTAGCGGCATCGGGGCTAATTCCCTGATTGACCGGTTCTAACAAAGGTCGATAAAATCCGTACACCGGATACTGCTTTTTCAGCCGTAATATCAGGACTGACTCTAACTTCATTGGCAGTAAAGCGGGAGTTATTGTTCAAAACCAAAGGTAATCGTATTTTTCTTTTGAGAATAAATCCGGTACGTTTCCGTTCCCAAAAATCTGCAAAACCGGCTTTGCCTTTTCCGTCATCGCAGCAGCAAGAGGATTTTTCCGGCTCTGCGGCAGACACAGAGCCAAACGGCTGTTGCCAGCAAAAATAAGATGACACAAGCTTGCTGTTATCTTTTTATTTTTCATAATGTCCTCCACTTGGATTATTGGTTTTTATCACTCTGGCAGCCAGCTCCGCCTCATATTCCCTTAGGTAAGCATCTGCCTTACTATTTTCGTTTTTCTCGATTCTTTGAATATTACCGTCCCGAATATGAATAATCCTGTCGGCGTATTCCGATAACTCCTCGTCATGCGTAACGATAACCAGCGTTTTTCTATCCGCCCGCACCATACGCACCATCATTTTCATCATATCATCGGAAGTCTTGGTGTCTAAGTTGCCGGTCGGTTCATCGGCAAAAATCAGCTCCGGCCGATTGATCAAAGGCTCTGGCAATTGATACTCTCTGCTGCTGACCACCGACATTTCCGGCGGCTTGTGGTACATTCTCTGCTCAAGCCCGACCTGCGTCATCATATCCTTGCCTACAGCGTTTCGTTTCGCTTTGCTTTCTCCCTTAAAAATCAGGGGCAACGTTACATTTTCCAAAGCAGTCAAGGTATTGACCAAGTTATATTGTTGAAAGACAAAGCCGATGTATTTACGCCGAAGTGCCAGTTGATCCTCGCTCATCTTGTGGATCGGATAAATTTGTTAAAAATATTGTCCCGTCCGTTGGCTTTTTCCAGTCCTGCCATCATATTAAGCAGGGTTGACTTACCCGAACCAGACGGTCCCCAAAAGGCACATAATTTCGCCCTTATAGACATCAAAGTCAATATGGTCAAGGGCTACTACCTTTTCCTGCCCCATCTTATAAACCTTGCGGACTCCTCTGAGTTCATTACATTTTCCAATTCTACACCTCAATTCCATTTTGTCAGCATCCATTGTCGCATCTTAGATTTTAAGTATAATACGCCCCTGGAAACCAACTCAATTAAAATCCAATTAAAAATTATTAAAATTGACTGGGTAAATCCTTATTTATAAGCATTTTTGACGTTTTTCTCACAACCTAAGTCCGTTTCTTGTATCATTATACTAATACAATATTCTTGCTTTGTCAAAGCCCTTTTTCCCTTTCGTTTTGTAAGTTTATGGCGACTTGAAATTCGTTTTCTATCAACACCACCTGTCGCTACAAAAATCCCTTTATGCTAAGCTGTAGCCTCCTATTCCAAGCACCGCCCGCAAGCACAAAAAGCCCTCGCTGATTCCGGCGCTTTCCCTAAATCAGCAAGGCTTTTTATCCCTATTCCTTTGATAATGACTTTCTGCAGCGTTGCAGATACTCGGCACTGTGCCGCATTGCCTCCGGAGATAGATTGTTTTCTCCATCCTGTCCGGTAACGATCCACGAAACACCGGCAGAAAAAGCCGTTACAATGGTCTTGTCCACTGCTTGCGTTCCCTGTCCCAGCGGGCAAAAACGGTACTCTCCCGCCGTTTCCACAAAGTCTTTAATATGCACCAAAGGGCTGCGACCGGCGTGGTCATGCAAATAGGGTCGCCGCATCTTCGCCGGCAATGGTTAGCCATGCTGCATCCGCCTCCAGCTTCATAAAATAATCCGGCACATCAACCAGCAGGTTTGCCAGTATGCTTTCACCGTTTTCTCTTTTTCATGCGTAATTCTTCCGCCTGATTGCGATATAACAGCTGCAAATTAAACTGATTGCAGTATTCCCCAGTAAATCCAGCTGTTTTCACCAGCCAGCGGTAATTGGTCGCTTTTCCGCCATTTTTCCGTTAGCCCGGGGAGCGTTATATAAGCACAGCCCAGCTCTGATAATCCAGTACCGTTTTGCCCGGCTCCGCCAAAAAGTCCTCAATTCCAACTTGTGCCGAAATAATGGTCAGCTCCGCCGCCTTTGCCCATTCTCGAACCTGCTCCGGCGAATTGCCAAAAAGCCCCTGCCAGCTCCACGCCCTCATAACCGGCTTGGCGAACCTCCTGTAAAAGCATCTTTTAAGCTAATCTCCGCTCTGCGGCGGATAGAATCCATATAAAAATCCAATCTGATATGTCACTTCCGACTCCTTTTCGTTTATTCCCCCAATAACAGCCGCATTACTTCTGCCGCCGTTTTTCTCTTGCAGACCTTTCATCGTCCTTTATCCCCAGTCTGTCATTCCAGCGTCAGCGCATTTGAGCATACTGGCGTAAAAACTCCTGGCAGCATCTCGGGTTTGAAACTTTTGATACCACTCCGGATAATATTTTTGCATATAATGCTCCGCTAAAGCAGCTGCTCTGACTGCGGTCGCTACCGGCGAGCACTGACCGTACCGCTTAGCTGAACCCCCGGCGGCGAAGAATGAGCCAGCAAAAACGCTCCCGTCAGCACAGATCCAGCACAATATAAACATGCCTCGATCACTCATAATATCGCCCGCGCCGATAATCTCGAACCTGCCCTGCCGGCGTATAACTTCCCCAGCCACGAATTGCAAAGTTTTCCGCCATATCTTTGGCTTTCATCACATAACCATGCCCGCCGTCAACACTATGCCAAAAATTATACAAACTCCAGCCGACATAACCCGAGCAGTCCAGCCCATCATGAATCCGGTAGCGGGTTTTGGTATAATCATAATCTGCTGTTTGCTTCACAAAATAGCTTTCCCAGCGGGGACTGACACCAATTGACACTGCCTCGACTCCGGCTGCCGTATCTTCCTCGTTCCAGCCGCCGCCCCAGATATACACCGTCTTTTCCAACCGGGCTGCAAAAGCTGTCCGCAAAAAGTGAATCAAACTATACTCCGGCAGCTCTGTGCTTTCTTTTTCGTCCATTGACACATAGCGTGCCTGTACCGGCACTGCCGTCAGCTGCAAACGCACACAGCCCATATGCACCGACCGCAAAAAGCCGTACCCTACCTTTCGCCGGTGTCCTTTGCTTTGGTTACGCTCTCTGCTTTCACTGTTTACCGGATATGGACTAATTTCGCCTTGTCCTCTATTCCCGTTATTTTTCGCTATTTTCTTTGTTTTTCATACTCTTATTCCTATGAATTATCAAAGCTCCTGCTGCCCAATAAGCACTGTCTATGTTCCCCTTGCTGTGAATCGTCCGGCTAAGCAGCTCCGCCAAACAAGTCAGGTGTTATTTCATGCCGGTTCCGTATACACCCGCAATTTTCGCCCTTGCTGCAAATCACCTGTCCGGTACAGCATAATTTACCGCAAAGCCCCTGTCTATCAATAAGCACTGTCTATATTTCCCCTGCTGCAAATCACCCGCCAAAAGCATTACGTCCGTTTTCAAGTATTGGCTGAAAACAAAAATCAGCATCGGCAAAATCTCTAATCTACCGGTAATCATGCAAAGGATAATGCCAGCTTAGAAAAGTCCGAAAAACCGGCAAACGAACGCCGCCGGACCAACCACGCCAAATCCGGGGCCGACATTTGTTAAACGTAGCCGACACCGCCGAAAAACGCCGTTTCAAAATCATGGGCTATCCAGCGATACAATCAGACAGCACCGAGAAAAACTATTGTATAAAGGGCAAATAATTGCCTAAAGCTTTTAATCAGCTCCGTATCCACAACTTGCCTTCAAATTGAATCACCAGCACCCGCTTGGGATTACGAGGAACGCCGTAGCTCGGCAATCGCTGATTTGATTGTTGGAATAACTCGGGCTATTTTTATCCCGCCGGCAGTCGAACCGGCAGCTCCAATCCCCATTAAAATCAATAAGATAACATGCGAAAACAGCGGCCATTTATCAAAAATCCACCGTCGCAAAGCCGGTCGTAGTAATTACCGATGACACCGCAAAAAAAGACATGACGCACCCATATCGCCAAAGGAAGAGGTTACCCAAAATAGATTGGCGCAAATCAAGACAATGGACGCCGTAACGATAATTGCATACCATTTTAGCTCTTCGCTCTTGAAAAACTCTTTTTACCTTACCGATTAAAAATCAAATAATATAAGTTAAAGTTAATGCCAAATACCAGCATACCAATGCCGATAATAATATCAATGGTCGCCGAATTATAATACCCGATCGAGGCGTTTTTATTTCCAAAAGCCCGCCCGTACCAGCCGTTGCCATCGCATGAGCAACGCTGTCAAACAACGGCATTCCGGCGGCATAAAGCGCTATCGTCAAGACCACCGTCATAGCAATATAAATCTTATACAAAATCCGAGCCGTATCTCCCAGCCGAGATACCACCTTACCAAAAACCGGTCCAGGCACTTCCGCTTTCATCAGATAAATACTATCCTCTTTCATTTGCGGCATAACTGCCAGTACAAAACAAGCACCCCATACCGCCAATCATTTGGGTTAAGGAACGCCAAAACAAAATTGACTTTTGATACGTGCCGACATTAGCCGCTACCGTTGCTCCCGTAGTGGTAAAAGCCGGAGCTGATTTCAAAAAGCATCAATCAGCGTCGGATACTGACCGGACAGATAGAGCGGCAGTCCCCTAAAAAGCTGATTAAAATCCATGACAGCGACACAATCACTAAGCCCTCTCGGGTAAAAAGGTGCGAATAGGAACTTTTTGCAGATTAAAGTAACACTCCTACGCTGATACCTATCCCCGCCGACAACAAGAAAGCCCCAACAATCGTCCAGCTCTCCCGATAATACAAACCCACTGCTGCCGGCAGCAGCATTAATCAATGCCACAAAAATCAAGAGCCTGCCAATTACTTTTAAAAACCATTTTTATATTCATAGCACGATCTCATCCAAATCACTTAAATAACCGTTATAAGATATCACAATTACTCGGTCATGCGGCATCAGCCGGTCATTACCGGTTGGGAAAATCGTTTGATTTTTTTCCGGTAAATATAGGCAATCAAAATATCTTTCTTGATAGTCAGTTCCGTAGCGGCTTTAACGTCGCCTTAGAACCTTCCTTCACTCGAAACTGAGGTGCCTCGACCTGATCATGAGCAATCGTATAAAGCGCCTCGACATTCGAGCCATGCAGAATTAAAAACGCCCGTACATATTGCAAAATCGTATCCGAAACAATCCGTTTCGGGTAATCACTCGATTGCAGCCAATCGGCTCGATGATATCTATCACTTCCGTCCGGTTAATCTTAGTCAAAGTTTTTGACGCCCAAGGATTTGGCAATCATGGAAATAATGATATTTTTCTTCATCAATCCTCGTCAGTGCTAAAACCGCATCATAATTAGCGAGCTCCCTGCTCCCGCAAATTATTGATATCCGTTCCGTCCGCCTCAATGACTTCAATTTTCGGGAACTGCCGGCTAAGGTTTTAGCTTTGTCTATGGTTTAATTCCAGTACCTTAATCGTAACATTGGATTTTTCAAAAAGCTTGATGACATACTGTGCCAGCAGCCCTCCGCCAATAATAAAAAGCGAGCGAATCTTGCTCTGCTGCTGACCGTTATCCTTATATAGCTTAATCAGCTCCGAGATAGGACCGGTAACAAACAAATGGTCATTTCCTTCAATAATAAAAATTACCCTTGGGAATGATAATCTCGCTCGTTTTTTTCATAACGCAGCACACAATCACGTTTTATAGGCACTCCGAAAGTCAATCAGGACTTTCCGACTAAAGGTAGAGTCGGCATCTGACCTTTAATTCACAATCGGCGGCTTGTTATTCGCAAAGGATTCAAAGGAATCCGCCAGCGGAAACTCAATCAGCTGCGACACATTTGCGGGCGCCTCCAGCTCCGGATTGATAAACAAGTTAATATCCAGCGAAGTCCGCATCAAATCCGATAAATCGGAATAATCCTGATTTCGCACTCTGGCTCCGGTTTTTGACTGCTCCCTCAGTTTCTTCGCCAAAACCGAGGCAATCATATTTAGCTCATCATTATCCGTCAGGGCAATAAACATATCCGCCACATTAACTCCCGCCTCCATTTGGGTATCATATGACGCACCATTGTCTAACTACGCCGGTAATATCATACTGATTCAAAAACCGTTTGAAAGGTCTTGGCGTCCTTTTCAATCAGCGTAATTTCATGGTTTTCTTCCGCCAAATCCCGGCAAAGCACCTTACCGACCTTGCCCGCTCCCATAAAATTACAATTTTCATATTGCCTCCACTAACCTTTTGCCGTTCTTAGCTACCCGTATCATCATAACTATGGAGCGACCGAACAAGCGTTGTTTTTCTTCTTTCTATTTCCCCGTAAAAGCAAGGATAAATCTGTCTCTTTCCGTCCTTAGCTACCCATAGCATCGCAAATATGGGGCTGCTTGAACAAGCCTTTTTTCTTCTTTCTTCCTAATTTTTCCCTACAACAAGGCAAGGATACTTCTGCTCTTTTTCCGAAAAACGGCGGTTCCCTGCCCGCTGCCAAAAAGATATAGCGCCTAACAAAAGCCCTCCAAAAAGCCTTCTGTCTTGCATAGGAAGGTTAGTTTTTACCAATATTACCATATATAGCTAAAAAGCAATCGATACCCGCTATCAAACTCCGGTCAAGCTCAGCCTTTAATAATAAATCTGCCGCTTGCCGATAACCGCCTCTCGAGTGCATTTTTCAATCCAGACAACTGCTCCGGCGAGCATCTCTTGCCGCTAATCTTTCCCATCGTCTGATAGCCTCACCCGGTATAGCTCCTCTCTGCCGTACAAGGCACAAAAACCGTTCCCACAACACGATAACCGAAAAATAAAAGGAACGGAAAATCAGTGGTACAAGGTATTTCCGGAAATCATCGCCATTTCATGCTGAAATTAAACGCCGCCTTCAGCTGCGTCCTCATTGCTGCTGGCTTGCCGAATTTTTCAGCTAATTCCTTCAAGCAAGCAATTTCCTCATCGCTTGCTTTTTCGGCAATACAGGCCCACCGCCAATTTTATCCAAGACATCTCGAACCTGCAAAATCGAGCGGATTTTTCTTCATCTCGCATTCGCCCCCCGATTGTGATACATAATCGCTTTTTAGCGTTTCCAGCGTCCCTTTTCGCCGATAATCCGCACAAAAGGTGCCGATTCTGGGGCGCACTCTAAAAGCCCATTCGCTCCAGCTCAACATTCCGGCATTGACCACTGCCCGGCTAACACCCATTGATTCGGCAATTGCCCTTTCCGGCGGAAGCTGTCGTCCTTCTTCTAACTCCCTGATAAAATCATGACCTTGTATATTTTCAATAAACATTTCCTTTAAGGTTGGTGCAACCAGCTTTTTAAATTCCATACTCCGCTCCTCTTTTCCAAAGCATATTCTGCTCAAGCTTGCTCCATTTGCATTTATTACTCATCATATCGCATTTGGGGACAATTTTTTTCTACTGTTTTCCGGTACTGTTTTTCTCTGCTCTTTCCTCTTTTTGCTCTTATTCTTTTCTTTTTGTCCTTGCTTTTTGCTCTTATTTTTTTACTTTTGTTCTTTGCTTTTTCTCTTTTTTCCTAAAAGCTTTATAAAACCTTATAGAAGCCCCAGCCTCTATTTTTCTTATCGCTTGACACCACATACGACATCATATATAATATTCCCGGAGGAGCATATGTCACAATGGGAAAAGTGTCGGTCATGATCCGATTACGATTCCCAAACATGAGCCTATCAAAAGGTTTATGTAGAAATGCTCAGAAATCGTGGAGAGAGAAGGCAATCATGAAAACAATAGATGAATATATGGCTTTGCCCTATCGCATGGAGATTGTAGAAGATATGACGAGGGCGGCTTTTGTGGTTTTTTGTCCGAATTACCGGTTGCATCAGCTCGGGGAAGTATGGAGGTCGCTTTAAAAATATTCAGGCGCTCAAATGGGAATGGCGAAATGTAGCGCTAAACAGAAAATCTCAGCGATTTACGAGCCCAACCAGACCGCCCACTACTCCGGTCAGTTTGCCGCGGCTCGCTGAAATCACTTCACCGCCGCTTATCAGAAAATGCAAAAAGAAGGTGTCAGTATGAACCAATATTGCTTATTTTTGTTATCTCGAAATGACAGCCTGCTATCCCGACTAAAGTCCTTTCTGCCTTCTGCATGATTGGGCTATATTATTCTCTCGCCAATAGGACTCTCACTATCTCGACAGAGCCTGCTTTCTATCCTACTATTTATTGTCAATCATGCTCTCACTTCGATAGCAGACAAATTCCTTTTTATTAGCTTGCTGGGGAGAGATTTGTCTATTTTACCACACCCTCTGTCCAAAAGCCTTCCTTTTCCCGATTCAAGATACTTTATTCGAAATACTTTCCCTATCTCATCCTTCCTGTCCATTCCTTTTTCACAAAAATTATCAGCAGTGCTGACGGCTCGTTTAGCACCTCTATTGTGGTTCAACCACACACCAAAAATAATTTTTAATCTTTTTATAAATATTTCTTATTTTTGGCAAAAACAACAACCGGCAGATTGACATTTTTATAACAAAAATGTTATAATATTCCTAAGAAAAATATTCTGTGGCAGAGCCACAGGGCGATGAGCATAAAAAGGATAAGTTAGGCAAACAGGAATCTCTATTCCCAACGAAATTCGTCTATCTGCAATATGCCAAATGGCGAAATTTTCAGCTGCTGCTATATACAGCTTTTTCACAATTTCAAGTTTTTATACAAGGTTTTTCATAAGGTTTTTATATAAGGTTTTCCATAGGTTATTATCCATAAGGTGATTACAAAGGATTCCTAAGCAAAGGATTCCGGTAAAAGGAGGCTATTTATGAGCCGATTTACCAAAAATGATTTTCCCTCCCGGATATGTTTGCCGTTATGACGAAAAAGGTTGTGCATGGCTAATATGATTGGCCGCAAAAAGCCCAATGTGAAACCGGGAGGCAAAGGCTCTCTGCAATGGGACGATCCGGGAATATGTTATTTTAGAAGCGGGAGTAACCGAAGATATGGCAGATGTCGGGCTGTGCCTTGGTTCTTTTGAAAAGCTTCCGCCGCTGAGAGTTGCTAAAATGATGAATAAGCCCGAAGACTGGTGCCATGGAGCAGCTGATGAAATTAGCTGTTTATGGTGTCTGCGCTGTCAATAACATTGACGGCGTCGATATATTCTGGACAAGAATCTTGGATTCGGGTGCGATGGAAAATGATTGTCAATAATCCGGATAATGTCCGCAGTACCCGATTGTTGCCTATGCCATGGAAGCCTTTGGCAGAGTCAGAGGGCCGCTCAGCATCGGTGCATTTCCCGCTGGTGTCGGCTTAATGCGAGTTATTCCGATTGAGTCTGCTATTCAAGGCGAAAGCCGGCGGGCAAGCTATCGAAGAAATCTCAAATATATGGAAGATAACACTATTTTTCCGTATCCAACTGCTCCTGCCGTACCGACCGGGAGGTTATGGGGGAAGGTCATGGGTCATTTAAAGGAAGATATCTGTATTCAGATGGGTGAGCGGCTGGGTTTTATATTCGAACCGGCAGAGCCAGACAAATCACTGAGGGACGAAGCCTACGCTATTTTTACGCAAAGCGAAAAGAACGGTTTAATGCACGAAATTCCCAATATTAGCGGTGGCTCGGTCATACCCATGCGATTTGCAACTGCTCGCGGCTGTGGCTGTCTGGCACTGCGAACTGCCGCTATGTTCAAAAACGTGGATATGGTTCGCTCCACCATACCGCTACGGTTGATTGGCAAAAATGCGTCGCCTGCGGGCAATGCGTGGAGAACTGTCCGGTCAATGCCCCTAAAGTTAGGGCAAAAAGCTGTTCTCCTCCGCCCCCATTACGCAAAATATTACCACCACCGTTACCCCACGAGATGAGGAATGGTCGGAAGAAAAATGGAATATTGATTACCGTATCAATCGGGAAGATGTTGTTGATACGGGTACCTCTCCCTGTAAGACAAACTGTCCGGCACACATCGGCATACGAGGCTATATCAAATTGGCGGCACAAGGTCGCTAGTGATGAGGCACTAGATTTAATCAAAAAGAAAATCCTCTCCCGCTGTCTGCGGTAGACTGTGTAACCGCAAATGCGAACAAGCCTGTACTCGGGGTGAAATTGATAGTCCGGTCGCTAGTGATGAGATTAAAAGTTTGTCGCTCAGTTAGAATTAGATAAGGCGTCCCGAATCATTCCGGAAAAACGCTGATAACCTATTGGTCATATCAAGGTTGCCGTTATCGGTGCCGGCTCTGCGGGACTAAGCTGTGCCTACTATCTGGCACTGGACGGTTACAGCGTTACTGTCTTTGAAAAAGAAAACCGGCTGGGCGGTATGCTAACACTTGGGATTCCGGAGTTTCGACTGGAGAAAAATGTGGTCGAAGCGGAAATTGATATTATAAAGAAATGGGCGTTACGTTCCGAACCGGCGTGGAGGTCGGCAAGGATATCACCTAGAATGCCCTGCGGGGAAGGCTACGCCGCCTTTTCATAGTAACGAATCGGTGCTGCTGGCGGCAGAAGGCTGGGACTGGACGGAGAAAATGCCGACGGCGTTTATACCGGTGTGGAGTTCCTGCGCCGAGTTAATTCCGGCGAAGCCCTCTCCCTCGGTAAGACGATTGTTATCGGCGGAGGTAATGTGAAGCGGTTGATACCGCTCCGGGTAGCGGTTCGCGGCCAGTCCGACAGCGTTGCTATGTACTGCTTGAAAGCAGAGAGCAGATGCCGACATCCGAAGAAGAGCTGAAGAGGTGGAAGCGAGAGGCATTTCGGTACATAACGGCTATGGACCTGAAAGCCATTTTCTAACCAAGGACGGCAAGGTAACCGGTATCGAGCTGAAAAAGTGCCTGTCAAGTATTTGACGAAACCGGCCGCTGGCTCCGGTTTTTTGATGAAAAGTGATACGATCGCCCGTATCCGCCGACCATGTGATTTTTAAGCGTTGGTCAAACCATCGAGTGGGGCAATCTCCTAACCGGTAGCACCGCTCGCTTTAACGGTAATCAGACCATTATGGCGGACTCCTTTACCTATCAAAACCGATCGATACTGATGTATTTACCGGTGGCGATTGCTACGACCGGCCCACGCTGCGATTGACGCTATTGCTGCCGGAAAGCAGGGTGCTATTTCGATTCACCGCTTTGTGCATGCCGGCTCAGTCCTTGGTACTGGGAAGAGATCGTGAGAATACAAATCCTTAGACAAAAATCGGCTGTCTTTAGAAGAATACGACAATACTCCTCGGCAAAAAGCCGGACACGCTGGATAAAGGTTGATATTCGCAGCTTTGCCGATCACTCGTGGTATTTTGCAGAAGAACAGCTGAAAGCGAAACTTCTCGCTGTCTGGGCTGTGGCGCCGTCTGGTTGATGAATATATGTGTCTGGGCTGCGGGCAATGTACAACCAAATGTAAGTTTGATGATTCATCTGGAACGCCACTATGACGGCGAGGGTGTTGAGTTACCAAGCTAAAGCCGGTAGTTATTAAGCAGATTGTTAAGCGCAAAGCCAAAATTGCTGTCAAGAAAGTGAAAAAGCATTGGGGGCTGTTTAACGAAAGCAAAGAGAAAATCGCATTCGGGATGGGAAATATCTATCATAGTCTAAGCCCTATTCCTTATTCTTGCTATGGGAGCAGAAAGAAACAGTTTCCTTGTATTTACATGAGGCTGTTTCTTTTTGCTTTTCCACGAGTTGTGTTAGACCACATACCAAAAAGCAAATTACTAATCTTTTATAAATATATTCCATTCTTTTGTCTAAAAAGGCAATAACAGGTATTGACATTTTTATAACAAAATGTTATAATATAAACAATAAAAATATTTTGTGGTCGAACCACGAGGAGGCTATATGAAAAATTACAGCAGTACTGGAAGTCAAAGAGCGTGTTTAAGAACAATAATGAGCGAGCCGATTTGTTGCGGCGGAATTAAAAGGAACAGGTATCTTTCTGCTTTAATTTGATGTCTTCCCCAGCGCCGGTAAAGACAACCACCCTTTGTCAGACCATTGACCCTACCCAAGGACGAAATCAGCATTGAGTAATGGAAGCGGATATCGACTCTGACGTAGATGCTCACGATTGCCAAACCGTGCTAAGGTCATTCAGCTCCCACACCCGGCGGAATGTGCCATTTAGATGCCGAAATGACCAGGCGACTGGACGCTTTTGAAACAGCCGGCATTGAACTGGCGATTCTTGAAAAATGTCGGTAACCTGGTTTGTCCGGCGGAGTTTGATACCGGAGCGACCAAAAACGCTATGATTTTAAGCGTGCCGGAGGGCGATGACAAGCCCTCTAAAAATACCCCTGATGTTTTCCATTTTGTGATGTCCTTTTAATCAACAAAATTGACGTCCTGCCCCTATTTTAATTTTGATATGGAGGCATGTCATGAACGTGCCAAAAAGCTTAATCCCAATATTAAGATTATTCCCATTTCCGCAATCAGCGAAGGCATCGCTGAATGGGCGCAATGGCTGAAAGAACAGGTAAAAAGCACAAAACCAAAGCATAAAAAGCAAAAATAAGGTTATAAAAGAGATTACTATCGTAGGGGGCATTCGAAGAAAGATAGGAAACATAGAACCTGATAAGATTGTATAGAATTGATACATAAGGTTGTGGATAAGGTTATTACACGATTATCCCTGTGCAAGGCACCTGCACTTGGAACTAAAAATAAGGAGACTATTTTATGAGTAAAACTACCAAAATGATTTTCCTGCCGGGCTATGTCTGTCGTTATGACGAAAAGATTGTGCGTCTGGCAAATATGATTGGTCGCAAAAGCCCAATGTGAAGCCGGGTGGAAAAGGTTCCCTGCAATGGGAAGATCCGAATATGTTATTTTAGAGGCAGGCTAACCGAAGATATGGCAGATGTCGGGTTATGCCTTGGTTCTTATGAAAACATTCTGCCGCTGAAGTTGCAAATGCTGAATAAGCCGGAAGACTGGTGCATGAAGAACTGATGAAATTGGCTGTTTACGGTGCTTGCTTTGTCAACAACATTAACGGCGTGGATATGCTCTGGACAGAAACTTGGATTCCCGGTACCATGGAAATGATTGTCAATAATCCGGATAATATCCGCAAATACCCGATTGTTGCCTACGCTAGGAGGCATACGGCAGAGTCCGAGGACCACTCGACCCGGTGCCCTTTCCGGTTGGCGTCGGCTTAATGCGGGTTATCCCGATTGAGTCTGCTATTCATGGGGAAAGCCGGCGGGCGGATTATGGAAGAATTTCCAAATATTTAGACGACCATTTTTCCGTATCCGACTGCCCCTGCCGAACCGATCGGAAGTTGAGCGGGCGAAGGTCGCGGGCACTTAAAAGAAGATAGTGTATTCAAATCGGGACATGCCGCCGAATATTATGATCCGTACCGGCAGGGGACGACAACCGCCGGGACGAGGCTTATGCTATTTTAAGCAAAGCCGAAGGCAATGGCTTAATGCATGAAATCCTCAAACACCGACGGTTCCGGTCATAGCATACTGCATTTGTAACAGCCGCGGTCGTGGTCGCCCTGTCCCTGCGGACGGCGGCTATGTTCAAAAACGTGGATATGGTTCGTTCCAATTATACCGCTACGGTCGATTGGCAAAAATGCGTCACCTGCGGGCAATGCGTGAAAACTGTCCGGTCAATGCCCCAAAACTGGGGCAAAACTGTGTTCCTCTACTCCGATTACGCAAAAATACTACTACCATTACCCCACGAGATGAGGACTGGACAGAAAATAAATGGAACCCGATTACCGTATCAATCGGGAAAATGTAGTTGATACCGGTACTGCTCCCCTGTAAACACGATTCGTCCGGGCACATTGGCGTACAGGGTTATATATCAAATTGGCAGACAAGGGCGCGTGACGAAGCATTGACTTGATCGAAGAGAATCCTCTCCCCGCTGTCTGCGGCAGATTTGTAACCGCAAATGCGAACAAGCCTGTACTCGGGGCGAAATTGATAGTCCGTTGCTATTGACGAGATTAAAAAGTTTGTTGCTCAGTCAGAGTTAGATAAAGCTCTCGGGTAATTCCGAAAAACGCTTTGATAATAACGGTCATATCAAGGTTGCCGTTATCGGTGCCGAGTCCTGCGGGACTAAGCTGTGCTTACTATCTGGCACTGGACGGCTCACAGCATTACTGTCTTTGAAAAGGAAAACCGTCTGGGCGGTATGCTAACACTCGGGATTCCGGAGTTTCGTCTGATGTCGTTGAGGTGAAATTGATATTATAAAAGAAATGGGCGTTACGTTCCAAACCGGTGTGGAGGTCGGCAAGGATAGTCACCTTAGATGCCTCTAAGAAAGCAAGGATATTCCGCTTTTATGTGCAATCGGTCAGCCGGTGGCAGAAAACTGATTAGGCGGAGAAAATGCTGATGGTGTTGTATACCGGTGTTGAGTTCTCAGCGCCGAGTCAATTCCGGCGAAGCCATCTCTCCCCGGTAAGACGATTGTTATCGGCGGCTAATGTAGCGGTTGATACCGCTCTGTTGCGGTTCGTTGCCAGTCTGAGTGTTGCTGCGTACCGCTAGAAAGCAGAGAGCAGATGCCGGCATCCGAAGAAGAACTGGAAGAAGCGGAAACAGAAGGCATTTTGGTACATAACGGCTATGGCCCCAAAGCCATTTTAACCAAGGACGGCAAGGTAACCGGCATGGAGCTGAGTGTATCTGTTTTTGATGAGAACGGCTGTTTTGCTCGGTCTTTGACGAGAACGATACGATTACGCATTGGCTGATCAAGTGATTTTTAAGCGTTGGTCAAAACCATTGAGTAGGGCGATTTATTAGCTGGTAGCTCCGCTCGCTTTAACGGCAATCAAAACCATTATGGCAGATTCCCATTTATCAGACCGATCAGCCTGATGTATTTACCGGTGGCGACTGCACCGGCTCACGCTTTGCCATTGACGCTATTGCCGCCGGCGCGTTGCGTTATCTCGATTCACCGCTTTGTGCATGCGCGGTCAGTCCTTGTAGTACTGGGAAGAGATCGCAGGAATATAAATCCTGACAAACAAGCGGCTGTAATAGAAGAATATGATACACCTCGGCAAAACCGGATACCTTAGATCGAGTTATTCGCAGCTTTGCCGATCCTCGTGTATTTTGACCGAAGAACAGCTGAAAGCGAAAACCTCTCGCTGTCTGGGCTGTGGCGCCGTTATGATTGATGAATATATGTGCCTTGGCTGCTGGACAATGCACAACCAAATGTAAGTTTGATGCGATTCATCTGGAACGCCGCTATGACGGGAGGGGTGTTGAGTCTACGAATTAAAACCGGTAGTTATTAAGCAGATTGTCAAACGCAAAGCCAAAATTGCTGTCAAGAAAGTGAAAAAGTATTTGGGGCTGTTTAGGAGGTCATATGCACGAGCTGGGAATAGTGTTTGAGATTGTAAAAAGTACGAGATATTGCTACCGAATATGATATCGCCCGGAAGAGATTGCCGCTGAGTCGTAGAAATCGGAGAAGCATCAACCATCGTTCCCCGCTATTTGCGGGAATGCTGGCCGGCGACCATTGACCGAACCGATTTAGAGCATGTCGAGCTGCAAAACGGAAATTATCACCGCTACCGTTTCCTGCAAAGCCTGCCAAACCGTTTACGAATACCCAAAAACGATCGAAAATGTCCGCTTTGCGGCTCTCCGAAGCGGCAATGGTAACCGGTCGAGTTTCAAATCAAGGAAATCTTACTGTTTGAAGATGAGGAGGAGGACGAGGACGAAGAAGTTTAGCCCCGATCATTTTTCAGGCAGAAAACGGCTTTTTGGAAAGCATTGCTCATCGGCAGTATTTTCAAAAGCCTACAACACAAAAAGCGGAACCTTTCCTACTCACGATTCCGTAAACCGACTAATCGTAAAGGAGAAAAATTATGTTTACCTTTCATGGATCAAATCCCTGTGTTAATGTGGGCTGTATGGTTTTGTGTTTGCTCGCACTCTTTGGCTTAAACGAAATTACCCGCCGGTCTAAAAAATGCGGGACTGGTTGCTCTGTTTGCCGATTGTGCTCTCGCTCCTTTGGTTTACTGTCCTAGGGGACAGTCTTATACCGACTGGTTCCATTTGGCTAAGGTCTATTCTTCTACCGCCGGCTCGCATCGGTTTTTGGCTGATTCGTCATCTGAAAAGGCAAACGCAAAGACGGCTCCACCTGGAAATTGAGTGAAAATAAATCGCCTTTGCTTTCCTCCGCTGATTTTAGCAATCAATATTTTAGAGGCTTGCTCTCGGATATTGAAGTCGGTATGACTTTATAAGGTGATTACCGAATTGGTTGAACATGGCACCACCAATACCGTCTTTCAGTTAATGGGCGGATCGTGGAACTTTATGAGATGCTGCTGCTGGTCTTTGAACATTATTACCATTACCGCTGGCTTTGGCATCTGCCTGCGCAAGGAAACAGCAAGCGATAAAAGTAAAGATATGCTGTGGCCGGATATGGTTTGGTTCTGGATTATTGCCTATGACGTATGGAACCTTTGCTCTACACTTTCATAATCTGCCTGCCGCATCACGCTTGGTACTGCGATTTGCATTGCTCTCAGCTCCGACGCTTTGCTCCTTTACTTTGGGCAAGGGCGCATGGCTCCAGCATCGGGCGCAAACGTTGGCTCTGTGGTGTATGCTTTGCTCAAACATTCCCGGCATTTCAGGATAACAGTATGTTCCGGAGTAGATTCGACCCACAATCCGTCCATCTACTTCGTAGTCAGCGCCTTTGGCTTTCACTTAATCAATCGTAGCTGTATTTGTTTATATGCTTTTATAAGATAAAGAAAACCAAGAAAAATCCAAGTACACCGGCGAACTGTATACGGATTTGAAAGCATATCAGGAAGTGAAAGCATTAGCCGAATAATTACTCATTCTATCTCCTAAGAGGGTGGTCTGCATCATCAAGGATTTAACTGGATTTTTGTTTTGCATCAAAGGTTTGACAGCATCCGGTATTTTATCCTTAAAAATGTAGCCGCCCTTTTTGCTATCCTCTCCCCTCTTTCTCCCTCCCATACGATAAACCACACCCATATAGAAAAATACATAATAATAGGAAATATTCTTTATATATATATTTTTACCTATTATTTTTCCGTTATTCATCCGATATACATAAAGTATCTTATATATCTACTTTTTGTTATCACAGCACTCCCTTGTATCGCTGTAAAGCCCAGCAACTCATCATTAAAGCTAAAAAGAATATATGAAAGGAAAATGAAAACTTTTTAAATCATCTCATACGCAAAGCGATGGCTTTCTGTTCTTGACTGCTTTCCTTTTCTTTTCAGGGAAGCGGCAGTTTTTCGCTTTAGCGGAAAACCCGGCGGCTCTCTCATCGGCTGTCTTGAACAAACCTACAGTTTTTCCTGACTCCAGCTGGCGGTTCGGAAACGGAAATCTATCAATGCTGGACTTTAGAGAACTCATTGATCAAGACTCTGTCTTAAGACTACGTTATGGACTTTAAGACACCGGCAGACTTAGCCGCAAATCTTGCTCTGCAGACTTTTTGAGATGCCGCTCAGCGATGGTCTGGATTTACCCGCTTTGGCTAGCTAACAACTTAGTGAAGATACTGTAAACTCACTATTTTACCTATGAAATTGATGCGGTAAATAAGAAAAATCAAGGTACACTTTAATTCAGCAACTTACCGGAAGAAAGCGTTAATGCATATATTAACATCATCGCTTATTTTAAGGTCGATCCTCTCTTCCCGGCAATCATCGCCTTTGTTTTCCTATTTCCGTTTCGGAACACAAACAGTTTAGCTTGCGTTTTTATCCCCACAGGGCAAAAAACAAGAACGTAAAAAGGATGGACATTTTTACTCTTCGGCTGACAATTCCTTGTTACCGGACAGTCAAGTCAATCCGCACGAAGTCAAATGGACAATTGATGCCAATCTTCAGTTAAGACTTGTTCCGGAAGCGTCAGCTACGGTAGAAGATACCCTATGAAGCGGAAAACTGGAACTGCAGGAAAATACGATTGCCGTTTATCCCTTTAAATATTACTATGGGCGGAACGACTTCTGTTTCTGCAACGCCTTTAACAAGGGTGTCGATTACGATGTCGTTACCGATCCTCCGCTCCGGAAAAGTTTAGTATTAAGTTCTAAAAGTCCTCAATTTGAGACAATTGACGGTGCAAACTATTTAACCAGGCTTACCGGATTGAATATGTTACTGCGATTAAATCGGACGTTACGGGATATAGCATTCCGCTGACCAACGCTGCTGAAATGGCTGGTGTTCGTGACGACAAGAATATGACGATTAGCTATCGCCGTCCGCCGCATACTCCGACCAAGACCGGTAAGTATCTCTTTACGTTCCTGGTTGACTCTAACCCGCCGATGATTCTGCTGGGAAGCTGAATTAAACTTGATCAACTGCCGGTAAAAGGAAATTAAAGACGTATTTCCGGCAAACTTAAAGTCGCGTACCCGTATAACGGTATGATCCGGCAACTCCTATCTTCAAATTGCAAAAATGAGCCCCGGCTCTACTACCCTATGAAGATGTTTCGATCCGACAACGATATTTAATATCAATACCGGCCCGGAAGTCAATTGATTTTTAACACCGGTAGATCCGTCAAACCCGCTACGGGATGCCTATCGCTTGTCCTATGACACCACGATTCATCCGCAAGCAGGAGAAGAGCCTGCTGGACATGGCACTTATGAAAATAAAATTGAATTAACCACGTTAAACGGTGCTACGGTTACCAAAAAGGCTCTCTCCTGCCACAGTTGGTCCAACTGGCAACTGGCTTGGAAAAGACAGGCATTGGGGCAGATTATAACAATAAAAACCATTAGCTGGAAAATCTCCGTGCATCCGGAACGCAGCACCATGAACGGTCTATTACCGATACTTTTCCCCAGCAAAGGCTTTCAACCTTGGTACCGGGTTCTGTAAAAGTATTGAAGAAAAATGGCGAAACCGATCCCGGTATCGTAATCCCCGGCATAGTCTGGTCCGAATCCGCCGCAACCTGCTACTGGTATATATGTTAACAGATAGAGGCGAAGATGGCTTTACCTTCAGTTCCGTAAACCGGTTGACCATTTACTGGAAATCACATACGAAACAACATTTGACTGGGAAAAGCATTTAGCTTCCGATGATCCGATTGCTTATACTAATACTATTGAATATGAGCTTGTCGGCACCCAAACGCAGTACCTGCCGATGGTTTCTTTATCCCTTTATTCCTGTGTTCCGGAATAACGGCGGAAAAGAAGTAAAAATAACCGATTGGGCAAGTCGGGAAATGGAATGGACCGTTTATGCCAACTATAATAGCAAAACTCTACCGCTTTGGAAGTAAAGGACGAAAATCGGTGTCGGTCATGTATGGATAAAGACTCGATTAAGGTTTATACCTATACGTTAAACCAGACTTCCGGTATTCCGGAGCTTGAGCGGAGGTAACCGGCAGCCCGTTTTATGCTGTAAGTGATATCACCGATACCGGCTTAAGGCTAATTTTACCAACATCAATCAGCCCTACGCTATTGTTTATAAAACGAAGATGTCCGAGGTCGGTTATCCATCACATACTATACCAACACGGCTTACCTCAGATGGCGATTGCAGTTACCAAGGACGCTACCTTCCTGAACTTTTGATAAGTTTCTGACCAAGACCGGTGAGCAAAGACTTGGCTCGCTTGGTCAAAAAGAATGGTATATTGATTGAACGTCAGCATCAACGAAAGTCTCTCCGTCATTAATAATGCGACGATTAAAGACCGTTTAGTGCCGGACAAGAATACGTTGCTGATAGCTTTCCAAAGTGTATACCACGTATCCGACACAGCAATTGGTACTGAATCCGAATATACTTTACGATCTCATCCTGTTGATCCGGCTACCGATGAGCAAAGTATGGAATTGCAGTTTAATCATCCGATTAAACAGGAATATCTGCTGAAATACTCCTCGCTGATTACCAAAGAAGAACCGCCGTATAACATTGATATGAGCAATGATGTCAGCTTAACCGGCGACAACATTCAGGTAGTAAATGAGGAGGCTAAGAAAACGGTCCGGCCTCAGCTTACCGTTACTACCGCCGGCTCAGAAAGACCACGTTCCAATCCCGGCAGTATCTCGATTTTGAAAAACGAATAAATCCAGCGGCTTGCCGCTGGCTGGTATCGTATTTGAGCTTTTGGCAAAACGATGCTTTAGTTGCTACTTTCCCGGCTACTAGCGCAGATGGAAAAACGATGTTAAAGGGCTTAAAAGCCGGTCATTATGTTGTAAAGAGCAACCGGACAGACGTTTTATTGTATTACCGACACCGAAGTGGATATCACAACGGCAAATCTTAAAGTCGAACTGACTATAGAAAAATATTCCGGGCTGAACTGACCAGACCATATGAGCCGGAAAAAGCCGAACACACCGGATAAGCCGAACACCCGGATAAGCCGAATACTCCGGATAAGCCGAACACTCCGGATAAGCGAAACACTCCGGATGAAAACCGAATACCCGGATAAAGCTGAACACCCGGATACACCGGTGATGTTCCGCCGACACCGACTACTCCGGAAACACCGGAGACACCGGACAACGTTCCGCCGACGCCAACCACACCGACTACACCAAGAACTCCGACGGAGGGTGATATCGAGATTCCGAACGATCACATTCCTCAAGTTGTTGTTCCGCCGAAAAACGGTAAGATTGAGTTAACGGGTAAACACTGGAAGTTCACTCCGAAAAAAGGTTTCTATGGCAAGGATAAGTTTACCGTTCGTATTAGCACCGCCAACCGGTGACGAATACGAGAGGAAATCGAAATTGATATTCCATCCTGAGGGTATCACGAGCTTGCCGAAAACCGGCGGTTTCCCGGCACTGCTTTTCTTCCTGTTAGGTAGCGCATGTCTTGTCTCGGCAGTCGTAGTGAAAAAGAAATAACATAAGCAAGCGGTAAACAACTACAAAGCTAATAAAGAGGTTGTATAATTTTGGTGTTGCAGTATGGATTCCGTCTCCTTGCTAACGCCATTATTTTTCAAAAAAAGGAAGACATAAGCAACGAAATCCTGTAGAATATAATCACCACAATCACATCAAAAGGAGGTTGCTTATGTCCCATCAAGATTATATCTTAAAAAAATGCTTGGATTGGAAGATAAAAATATTATTTTTTTCCGAAAAAAATTACAGAAAGGAAACAAAACTCCGTTGTTTATAAGGTTTTTCACGCTACTCTTAGCTATTTCTCTACCTGCTGTGCGAAATGTGGAAGCACAAAAGAAAGCAACATCATCAAGCACGGAACGAAAACATCTTATGTCAAACTTCTTCCTATGGCTGGTTTCCCCTGTATTTTGGCTTTGCGAAAGCAACGATTCCTTTGTAAATCTTGTGGCAAAACCTTTGTGGCTTCCACTTCTCTTGTGAAAAAACATTGCTTTATCTCCAATCCCGTAAAGCAACATATTTTTAAACGATTTAACTTATAAAGCTTTAGCGAAAAGGATATTGCTCGAATGCATTTCGTTTCTCATAGTACCGTTTCTAAAATGCATCGATCGCCAGTTTTCTTCCTTCGTTCCAGACTTTGATTTCTTGCCGGAATCGCTCTGTTTTGATGAGTTTAAATCGACAAAAAACGCCAAAGGGGCTATGAGCTTTATTTTCTGCGATGCGGCTAACCACCGGCTCCTTGATATCGTTGAAAACCGTCAGCTTTGCTCCCTGCGAAACTATTTCCTACACTATTCCAAAGCTGCCAGAAGCAATGTCAAAGCCATTTGTATCGACTTATATAGTCCTTATATCTCCTTGATTAACGAGCTGTTTCCGAACGCTTCTATTGTTCTAGACCGCTTTCATATCGTTCAATTGCTTAGCCGGTCGCTCATCAAAACCAGAATCCATGGGATGAAGCAGTTTCCCACTTCTTCTATTGCTTATAAACGTCTGAAGCGTTACTGGAAGCTATTGCTGCTTCCTGCTGCTCAATTAAACTATACAAAGATTACTCTCGCTGGATACACTTTAAATCCTTTGCTTGTTCCGCTTCTGTTGTAGAGGATACAATATCCGTTGATAATACGTTAAAGACCACTTATGAGGCTTATCAAGCCTTTTTACAGGATATCAAGCAAAAGGACGCCGCTGCTTTAAAGAATCATTTACTCGAATATTCTGCCACTTGTTCGGACTTTATGAAAGTAGCAATAAAAACCTTATTACAGCATTTTTACCTTAGTGGAGAACTCTCTACAGCATGCGATTTCCAACGGTTGTTTAGAAGGAATCAATAACTATGTCAAAAACTCTTAAAAAAATCGCTTTTTGGTTACCGCAGCTTTTTCCACTTTAAAAATAGAATCCTTATCGCAAAAAAGCTTATTGTTCCGCTACTATAAAAGGTGAGACAGCCAAACACTATCTCACCTTAAACCCTGATTTTATTCTCTAAAACTTACCAACACCATTTCTCTGACAAAGAACCAATAAAGACAGTAGAACGCCGCTGATATGGTAAAACACCATATCAGCGGCGTTTTTGTTTTGGCTTTTTATACTGTTCTTCGGGTTATTTATCCGGTTCTTTGTCAAATGATGCGATAAGGAACGACTTCACCACCGCCAAAAATGATACAACCCTCCCTTCATGTCATCATTTTTAGAGGCATAGAAAAAGGCGTCAAAGCTTTGACGCCCTTCTGCTCTCCTTCTGTCATAGCACCTGATTGGCTCTAACAAATCCCTGCTCTTTATTTCTCTTGCTAATTTTTAAAGCTATGAATCGGTGCCGGAATAAAGCCTGTTCGCTGAATAAACTCCCTCACACCCAAAGCGGCTAATCGGCATCACCGGTGCTGTTCCCCAGTAATCCCCAAACTCTGCCGTTTCGCCTACGTTCTTTCCAATCTACCGGAATCACCCGGAACAGCAGTCGTCTTGTTATTAATCATACCAATTGCCATTTCATCGGCAATCAATCCGGAAATCGTAGCCGCTGGCGTATCTCCCGGAACGGCAATCATATCCAGTCCGACTGAGCATACGCGAGGTCATTGCCTCTAATTTTTCCAGCGTCAACGCTCCTCGCTCCACTGCCTGAATCATGCCCTGATCCTCACTCACCGGAATAAAGCACCGCTTAACCCGCCAACTGCGGACGATGCCATAATCCCGCCTTTTTCACCTGATCATTTAACAGAGCCAGTGCTGCTGTTGTACCGGGCGCACCGGTAGATTCCAAACCCATCAGCTCCAAAAATATCCGCAATCGAATCGCCTACCGCCGGCGTTGGCGCTAAGGATAAGTCAATAATACTCAAAAAGGATAGCCGAGTCGCTCTGCCACCTCTTGTCCAACTAACATACCGACTCTGGTAATTTTAGCGAAAATTTTTAATCGTTTTCCGCCAAAATCTCAAACCGCTTGCCCCTACACTCTTCCAGTGCTTTTTACGACTCCCGGCCCGCTAACGCCTACATGAATCGAGGTATCGGCATTGGTTACGCCATGAAATGCGCCCGCCATAAAGGGATTATCATCAGGGGGCATTGGTAATACTACAAACTTGGCACAGTCAATGCTATCTGCCTCTTTTTGTTCTTTTCGGCTAACTCTTTAATCACATGCCCGAGCTTTCGCACGGCGTCCATATTGATACCCGCCTTGGACGAGCCGACATTGACCGAGCTCGTACACCTCTTTCGGTCTGTGCCAGTGCCTGCGGCAAAGCCTCAATCAAAGCTTCATCTTCTGCCGTCATTCCTTTGCACCAAAGCGGAAAAACCGCCGATAAGTTGACACCGGTCGCCTTGACGCCCTGATCTAAGGCTTCTGCAATTGCAACATACGCCGACGGCTCCTTAAACCCGGCGGCAATTGCTACCGGCGTTACCGAAATCCGCTTATTGACGATAGGAATGGCATATTCTTTCGCCACATAATCCGCCGTCTTGACCAAATCCTTGGCTTTGCTCGTAATGATAAATCTTTTGGCAGAACTCCTTCACGTCATCGGAACGGCAGTCTAACAGGCTGATTCCCATGGTAATCGTCCGCACGTCCAAATTGTCCTCCAAAATCATTTGATTGGTTTCATATACTTTTAATGTGGATCATTGATTATCTCCTGTTTTCTGATTGCTCTTTGACTCGATTTGCCGCTGCTCGTCCGGTCAGTCCTATCGCTGAGCGAAATTGCTGCTATGCTTTACTTTCTTCCCGTTGCATAGCTTTCCCGCTTATGGTTTATTTTTTTGTCGCAAAGCAGCATTGCCGATCAAGCTTACAGCCCCCTGCCCACAAAATCACCACTTGCAGTTTATTCCCCACCGCCAGTGGCATTGCCGCCGGTGTTTTTGCCATCGCAGTTACATCATTCTTTGATATCCGCCAAATTCGGTGCATAGAATCAAAAATCTCTTCCATTTGCAGCATAATTTTAACATTCAGCTGCTCACCCAATTTCGTTAAATCTTCGCTGATTTCGCTGATTTCATCCAGCTGCGGAGTAATATCAACAATCATCATCATATTAAAAACTGATCCCGAATGGACTGCTGTAATATCCAAAATATTGATTTGCTTACCAGCTAAATAAGTACATACTCCGGCAATGATACCGACGCTGTCTTTTGCCAACTACAGTAATAATCGCTCTTTTTCATTTGCTTTCCTTTCTATTCCCAGTAAACCTCCAGCGTATCGTTTTCCTGCAAGGGATCAAAATAATTCGCCGTTTCACCGTTCTTTTTACCACTAACTTGCCTTTGACCTGACTGCGGTCAAACTCAATATAGTCAAAGATATCCACAAAAATATAGCTTAGCTTACCCAATAAGAGAATCGGCTCTCCATTGCATAACCGGTAGCTCCAGTGTGGGAGCGGGTTCCGGTTCTGCTTTCTTTTGCTCGGCGTTGCTGTTTTGACTGCTTTTTCCGGAGCTTCGGCTGTATCTGTTTTTGCTTTTACGCTCTTGGCTTTTTGTCCGCTTCGTTGCCGGCGCCGGCTTCTTCCTCTGCTGCCGGAGCTTTCGGCATTTCGACAGCTCCTCTTACTGGCTCAATCGGCCGAGCATAGCCTTTTTCTCTGCTTCCTCCGGCTCTTCCACTACCGGCTCCGCACTGCGTCTTCTTCGAGCAAAGGCATACCATTCATCTTCTTCCCGTCTAAGTCGGCTAAAAATCTGGTCATTTGCCTGAATCAGTTGATATAACGTCGGAATCAGCTTACCGTTCACCGTTACATAATAAAGATCTTGATCCGCCTCCGCTGCTGAATAATCGAGTCTTTCCGTCATAAACTGATAAATGGATAGCTTGGCATTTTTCCTTTTTACTGCCTCTTTATAATAAATATAATCTCCACTAACGATAGGATCGCTGAGCATTGCCTTATCATGATTTTTGTAAATCTCGGCAACCTCTCCATATTCTCCTCAATGGAATATGCCTTGCCGTTAAAATAAAAATTAAGCTGTACTGCCTTTCGTTAACAGGAAATTACGGGGATCAATCCCTCTGCCGCCATAATATCCATAACAGTTAAGCTCTTTTTGTTAAACAGGCGCACCGGCTTATCATTCAGATAAACCTGAATAAAGTCTTGCCGGCTGTCCGCTAAGCCTTTGTAGCAAATACCAATCGGTGTAATAAACTCCGGCATTTTTCTTAAAGGTCGGATCGGCGACTTCCACATCTTTTAACGCCTCCTTCCCCCGAAGCGACACTCTCGCCTCCGGCAAAAGCCGATTTTCTTCGCCAATAGCTCTGAAAGCCTTTTACCTGTCCGCCGCCGCCGACAATAAAGACGGCATTGGGTGCTTTTATTCCCATTTAACTGAATAATCTGCAATCTGCTCCGCTAAGCTCTCCAAGGTCGGACGCAAGCCCTGTAAAAAGGTATCCACCGCTACCGTTTGCGTCAGCATCCATAATATCCGTATATTCAATAGCATCCTCTAAACTGAGTGGAATCCCAGCTTCATTCGCTCTGTTATTTCAAAGTCCACCAAATACTGCTGGACAATGGTTTCGGTAATCTCATCGCCTGCCACCGGAATCATGCCATAAGCGGTAACCGTTCCTTCGCTGGTTAGCGCAATATCGCTCGTACCGGCGCCGACATCGACTAAGGCAATATTTAACAGCCGGAAGGACTGCGGAATTGCAATCTGACTGGCGGCAATCGGCTCTAAGGTTAAATACTCCACTTTCATATCCGCTTTTTCCATAACCTGGTACAAGCTTTCCACCACTTCCACCGGCAAAAGGTTGCTAACAGGCTTACACCCATTTTTCTGCCCTCTTTGATCTAATAAGCTCACAATTTCATAGCCATTTAAGAAATACTTCATAACTGAATGACCAATTCCGTAAAAATCTTTTGCTCGTCATCCGCTTGCAGCTCTTTTTGGCTTTTTTTCCAGTGCCAGCAGCTCTAAGGACGCAATCATATCAGCGGTAATTAAGCTCATTTTCTTCGATTTCTTTCTCAAACTCCACTGTTACCGTTTGCAGCACCCGTCCTGCCGCCGCTACATATGCCTCGGTAATGGGCTCGCCAATCTTTGCCCTCAAGTGCCTTACCTTATAGATTGTTTTTGCCACTTCATTTTACGTCCTGAGATTTGCCCCGTCAATCATCGAACGGGACGTATGAAACTCGACATATGCCGCCTCCACTGAAAATGATCCTTTTTCGTTAAAAATCATTGACTGCCGCCACACCGACAATCGAGCGGGTACCGATATCAAATCCAATTATCAAACCGTTTTTGGCTCATTCCAACCTCCTCGTTTCTTGCTTTCTTGTTCCCGTTTGGGTAAGCTCTTGGCACCGCCGAAGGCTTATTGTTAGGATTTAAGACATCTCCTCCAAACGAACGCTAATTGCCTGTTTACGCCCCAATCATTTCTTCCCGTTTTTTCCTCCGACTGCACCGGCTTTAATTCGCTAATTCCATGTAAGGCATCATAGGTCTTAGGCGATAACGTGCCGCTTACCTGATCACTGATGATAACCGCATTTTCTACAAAGCCAAAAGGAATCAGCCATTGACTTTCCGTTACCTGCGTGGCAAGTCTTACATATGCCTGTTTCAAATCCGCTTCTGTCGCCGCCTGCATAAATGCTGTTACTGCCCCTGTCTAAGCTCGGCGCACCGGCAAAATTATATCGCCCCGTACTCGCCAAAAAGCTCCGGCACTCGGATATTGCCGCACCGGCATTTTTGCCAGATAAACGTCAAACTGCTCCTGCCTGCAATGCCGCTGTATATTCCGCTTCCGCAAGCCCCACCGGCTCAATGCCGATATATGCCTCCCATTCTTCCCTTGATATTCTGCGCCATGATAGAAAGCGAATGATCCTCCGCCGGATAAAGCAGTACCAGCTTTTTCCCTGACGGAATTGGATTGACATCTAATACATTTTTACCGTTGGTCGCCGGAAGCTGCGTCAGCTCACTTTCCCATTCTTTGCCCCGATAATAGTGGGAGCGTTTGCTTTATCATATGATTTAGGGAAAGCGTTTTTATATAGCGATCCTGATCGAGCTTACTCATCAAATAACGCCGAATATTATGTCTGCCGACAGCCCTTTGGTTTGAAAGCCCATATAATAAAAATAATGACCGGGAAACTTAAAAATATTGCGCAGCGTTTCTCCGGAAAAAGAAAACCGATGGAAACTCTGATGTAAAGTATACATCAGTTAAGCCGTTTAGAAACGCCTCTTTCTCTGTTCCTCTGTTCGGCTCAGGGTGATGGCGTTTATTTTTGCTCTGATTGCAGTGCATGGACTGTTTCCGCTTATAGTCTATCAAGCGGTAAGGCCCTGTTCCGTTAATCGGATACAAATTCCATTTCCCAAACCATTATTTTTCTACAATCGGAAAGGTCAAGCTGTACAGGTTTAGCATGCCGGCACTTTGAAACTCAATTTGAATTGGTTTTCGCCTGTCGCTGTTATTTTCTTAATCACCTGCACATCAGCGGCATAGGGCTGGTTTTCGCCTTTGCCAGCTATAATGGATATCCCGAAAGCGCACCGGTGAGCCATCGTGAAACCGCTTATTCCCGGGCGATAACCCTGACAGCTCATCGCATCGTCCGCTAAAAATGACTTCATCGGCTAATTGGGAGTGTCATCTTGCCGTCAACTGACATCGTCATCAGCCCTGATAGCATTGCCGCAGCAAAAGCTCGGCGGAACTGTTTTGCGCCGCATAAGGATTCAGGTTCGGCATCGTTGATACAATCAGGGTAATTTCCGTCTTAGTAAAATCCGATGGCGGCACCGCCTCTTTGGTGGTTTCTTCTTTCTCCGCTCCACTTGTCGCCTTGGGCAAATTATACTCAGAAATATTATCCAGCAGTTGACAGGAAGTAAAGTAGCATCGCCGTCAACAACGACAAGGCAAAAGAAAAACAAATTGATATTTTCTTAACAATTCTTGCCGCCGCAGTGCCTGCCCGCTTTTTCCCAGCCTCTTTTTATTGTTTTGATTATATTTTTATTGCTGTCATACCTTATTTCATTTCTCCTACGTGAAACGCTTATGTTTTCTTGTTGTTTGATAGTTATCCGCTGTCCACTGCTTTCTCACTATATAACGCTTTCCCTTATCCGGCGGTTTCTTGCATATCCGTTATTTTTATATCCGCCATTTTCTCGCTGTCCGCCGCTTTCACTATACAACGCTTTCCCTTTATCCGGCGGTTTCTTTCTATCCGTTATATATATTCGCCATTTTTCTCGCTGTCCGGTGCTTTCCGCTGTCCGCCGCTTTCTCGCTATCCGATGCTTTCCCTTATCCGGCGGTTTCTTTGCTATCCATTATTTTTATATCCGCTCGCTTTCTCGATGTCCGCCGCTTTTCCCGCCGTCCGCTGCTTTCTCGCTACAACGCTTTCCTTATCCGGCGGTTTCTTGCTATCCATTATTTTTATATTCGCCGCTTTCTCGCTATCGCCATATTAGGCGAAAAGCCTTCGGGTTCTTCTGTGGAGCTTATACTGAAACCCCTGTATTTCCGCCGTTTCAGCTCTGCTAAGTGAGCGGCAATTTCGCCCGCAATCGCCTCGATACCGTCATCGGTTCTAAAACGACATCGGCGTAGGCGGCATATTCTGCCGGAGAAATCTGATGCCGCATTACTCGCTCGGCTGCCTGCCGGCTAATTTTTCCTGCCCTTGGCTAATCGCTGAATTCGAATCTCCCGACCGGCAGATACCGCCCAAACCCTGATCGACCATTTGCCGCACATTAACGTCCATCAGCAAAGCACCATCCAGTACACACAGCGGACAGCCCTGCCGCTGTGCTGCGGTTTGCTTTTTCCCTGTAGCACCGCCATAATCGGCGGATGCACGATTTCATTTAAGTCTTTTAGTGCTGCTGAATCCGCAAACACACCTCGCCCCAGTGCCGACCGGTTCACTCTGCCGTCCTGTAAAAATATCAAGTCCAAAGCGGGCAATCAATTTCTCCAAAATCACCGGTGTATCCAGCGTACCATGCCCAATTCGGTCGCAGTCCAGCCAAACAGCCTGATAGTGCGCCTGTAAATATTCCGCCACCGTTGATTTCCCTCGTACCGGTGCCGCCAATCAAGGCAATACTAATCATTTTCTATCCTTTCCTACAATGTCAGCAGTATTTTTCATATTCATTTTTCTGTTTTTCCTGCATTCTGTTTTTCCATCAAGCCCGAATTCGGCTGTTATTGGCTTATTACAGCATTTGCCCTTTATTTCGCATCCATTTTTCTGTTTTCCCTGCATTCTGTTTTTTTCCATCAAGCCCGAATCTCAGCTGTTATTGGCTCGTTGCAGTATTTACTCTTATTTCGCATCATACCAATTTTTGACGATATAACTGTCGGCAATCAGCGGCACCTTTAACGGAACCGCCTGCCCATTTCCCGAACCAGCAAGCTCCTTGCCTTTTTCAGCATCGGCATCTGCCACTCTCTAAAATCAATTCGTCATGCACCTGCAGTACAATCCGCCCCTTTGATTTTTCTCGCTCGCTAATGCATAAACCCGATTCATGGCAATCTTTGATAATATCCGTCGCTGCCCCTGAATAGGTGCATTCATGGCACTCTTTCGCCAAAGGAGCGCACCATATATTGGCTGGACTTTAGCTCCGGAATCAGGGCGAATCCGCCCGAACATCGTTACGGAATATCCCTTTCTTTGCCTCCGCCACACTTTTTATCCAAAAACTCCTTCACCTTCGGATATTTCATAAAGTAATTTTTCAATATATTTTCCGGCTTCTTTCACCGGAATATCCAAATCCTGACTCCAGCCCATAATCGCTGATACCATAGACAATCCCAAAAATTAACCGCCTTGGCATTGCGCCGCTGCAGGTCCGTTACTTCGTCAGCGGCGTGTGAAATACCTGAGCCGCTGTCATTCGGTGAATATCTGCTATCCTGATACGCCTGTACGAAAAATCTCATCTTCGGATAAATGTGCCAAGAGGCGCAGCTCTATTTGCGAATAATCCGCCCTGACAAAGGAATATCCCTCTTTTGCCACAAATGCCTTTCGGATTTCCCTGCCCTTCCTTGGTGCGGATAGGAATATTTTGCAGATTCGGATCAATACTGCTTAGTCTACCGGTACCGGCTACCGTCTGCATATAAGTAGTATGAATCCTGCCGTCTTTTTAATATAATCCAGCAAGCCGTCCGCATAAGTTGACCGTAGCTACTTGCCGCCCTGATATTCCAAAAATATACTCAATAATTGGGTGATCCTTTTTAATTTTTCCAAAACATCGGTCGCTGTTGAATACCTGTTTTTCCTCGGCTTTTTAACTTCAATTTCCTCAAACAAGACTTTCTCCCTAACTGTTTGGGCGAATTGACATTAAACTCTTGTCGGCATAACCGTATATCTTATTTTCCAGAGCTTCCATTTGCTCACCCAAAGCCCGAGAATACTCCAGCAAAGCATTGGCATTGACTTCTACGCCCTCGGCTTCCATTTCCCTTTAGCACCACCGCCAGCGGCGTAGCTCAATTTCCGCATATAAATCAAATAACCTTTTTGCCTTTAATTTTTCCGGCAAACGCTGACGGCATCGCCACAAAATCTCCGCCGCTGTCGTCAACACTCCTGTCGCTGTTCTTGGCAATTCCGCCACGTTAAGTCGACTTTTTGCCCCTTGCCGAACATTTCTTCTTCTGCCGGTAGCGAAATATCGGCGCATTGAAAGCCAATCCGCTCCATCAAATAATTGCTTTCATTGGGCTCTAACAGATATGCTGCCAGCGATACATCAAATACCGGCAAATCTTCTTAACAGACTCCTGAATCCGGTGAAAAACATGCCGTTCTGCTGAAAAATCATGCAAAAACCGCTTGAAATCATGAAGAGTCAAGCGACCCGCTATGACTAATCAGCCGTTCTACAGACGGTAACGCCCGAGCCGGAACATCTTCATAATAAATACATTCTTCTCCGTCATACGCCAGCTAAAGCCAAGCAGTTCATCATCAACCAGATAATAAACGGCTCTTTTCTGCCCGCTCCGGCAAGCGAGTCAGTTTTTCAGCCACACTGACCGTAAGCCGGCTTTCCTGCTGCTCCGGCAGCTGCTCTTCTTTCCTTGCGAGTTTGGTTCATCAGCTCCCTGCAATACTGACTGAAACTTTGAAATCCTGAAACAGGGCATACACCTCTTCATTATACATGCCCTGAATAGCAAAAATCAGCTCCACGCAAAAAGACAGCGCACAATCCGTATCAATTGTCGCTAACACCTTTACTCAGGCGTGCCGATTCAATTCCGTCCCTAAGCTTAGCTCGCCGGTCTTTCTTTAACTCATCGAGATGAGCATAGGTATTTTCAATCGTATGGTACTCCTTGATAATGGCTGTTGCCGTCTTAATCCCTCACACCGGCAACGCCCGGAATGTTATCGGATGTGTCCCCATCAGCCCTTTTTAACTCAATAAACTCCTGCGGCGTTACTTCATATCTGCCAGCACATCTTTGGCGTAGTATTCTTTGGTTTCCGCTTTTTCCGCCCTTGCTGACGGAATCATAATCTTAACCTGTTCGGTTGCCAGCTGAAGTAAATCTCTATCGCCGCTAAAAATACTAACTGCCATTCCCGCCTGCTCCGCCTGTTTTGCCAGCGTACCCAAAAATATCATCTGCCTCAATCCCGTCCTGCTCCAGATAGACGATATTCATTTTATCCAGCACCTCCCGCATCAGCGGCAGCTGCTCGCACCAGCTCCTCCCGGCATTTTTATGGCGAGTTCCTTTATATTCCGCATAAAGCTTATGCCGAAAGGTTGGCGCCTTGCGGTCAAACGCTACCGCCAGCCCGTCCGGCTTTTTCTGACTCCATCGTCTTTAGCAAAGACCTCGCAAAAAGCCATAGACAGCATTGGTGTACCGGCCTTTTTCATCGCTTAATAGGGGCAATGCATAAAAAGCCCTGATTCAAAATACTATTGCCGTCAATCAGTAACACTTTTTCCATAATTATCTCCCGGCGATTGCTGCGCTTTTCCTTGCCGCAAAGCTTGGCATTGATTTTTATACTTTGACACTCATACTACTATGATACTATATTTTTGCGTTTTTTCTCAATCTTTTTTTCAAAAACAAAAGATATTCTCTGACTATGAGCGGACCTGCCGCTGAAAATTGCGGGCAGCTCGATAGGTATTGTACTTAATTTCCACTGTTTTTAGGCTTCCCAACGCCCTGTAGCATCGCCTGCATTTCCTCTTTGCCGATAAAGCCCTCGGAATTATAGCTGATAATAATATACTTTGCCGGTGCCTGCTCAATCATCTGACGCAGGGCGATTGCCGCTTTTCGCTTTTTGATTATAAACTCGATCGGTTCCAGTCCTCCGGAATTCCCGGATATCGGGCTTATCGGCGCTTTGACCTGACCGGTTGCAATAATGTTCAGCATAAAATAATCGAGTCTATAAGGATGCTGATTATACGGCGGATCCAAATACAGCAAATCCAGCTCCGGTAGCTGACTAATTTGCCGGTTGGCATCTGCTTGCGTAATCACCCAGTTCAGAAGAAAAATTACTAAAACCGGCGGTTGCACTCAATTCCGCCCCATAATGCGGGATAAGGCGTTTTCGCCGTTCCGCCAAACTTCCCCCTGCCGGTATGAGCGTCCTTATAAAAATCCCCTTTAAACACGCCGCCGGTATTGACATGCACAGACGCCCCATATAAAAGAGGTGCCAAAAATATTTTTGCATTGCCGCCGGCACTTGTAATAAAAGTCCGAGCTGTATCAATAATTCGCGTTTTCCGGTGTATAAAACACCCGCTCTCCTCTAAAAATCCGGTCGACATTTTGCGGAGCATAGTCGCCGGCAATCAGCCCCCCGTTAGCGGCGTTTTCAGCCGTTCCTTCCATTCCGCAAAAACCGGTCATATTCTGCCGCCGGAAAGTCTTCCCTGATTGGATAAATAGCAGGAATTGATAACATAGCTATAATATTCCAAATCATTGCATATAAAACAGAAGAATGCTGTTTCAGCATTCTTCCGACAATTCCCCGAACCGGCGAACAAATCGGCACAAACAAGCTTTTTCTGATTTAATCGCCCGCCGAATCGCCTCTACCTCCTGCTCAATCTGCCCCAGCAGCAGAGGCGTTTATTGCCGATATAGGTAATGATTTGTTTGGTTAAAAATCCGGATTTTCTCTCATGGTTTCTCTGTTTGTGATTTTTGTCTATCTATATGCTTTCCTTTATCTACGTAGTTAACTCGGGCAAAAAAGAATAGGAGCGTTATTTTTAAGCCCTTCATTTTGCCTAAAGAATTGCTCTGAATAGGTTATTGTCAAAGCGAATAACGAACCTCCTCCTGCCGCTTATATTCCTTGACTGCCAGCCGAATCAGCTCATCAAGCAAAACGGAATATTCCTTGCCCAGCGGCGTCCATCAAGTAAAAAGAAAGCGAACTGGGAATGGTATTAATTTCATTAAAATAAAGCTTTCCGGCTGTACTCATCAATAATATAGTCGATCCGAACTACGCCGGCATTTCCCAGCTCCCGAAAAATACGGCGGGAATACTCATGTACCCGCTCTTTTTGCTCCGGAGTGATATCGGCGGGAATCTTACGGCTGGCACTGCTCATTCCTTTGCTCCGTCATTCATATATTTATCCGTAAAAAGAAAGAAGCTCTGAGCTGGTAATCGGTTCTTCAATTCCGATGTATGTTCCTCTGTCCAACTCTCCTACTACCGAGCAAATTTCATTTCTCGGAGCGACTGCACCTTGTTTTCCACAATCGCCTTGCGATCCAGCAAAAACACTTGATTGAGCTTAAATGCCAATTCTTCCCGATTGCCTGCTATCTCAACGCCAATACTGGAGCCGCCGCAAGCCGGCTTAATAATCATCGGGTAATGCAGCATTTGCTCACACTCGTCCAAGCATTCCTTTTTCCGCCTGAAAAAGCGGTACTTGTTAAATGCCACAAAATCAAGCATCGAATCTCTGATATCCCGTAGTAAATGCTTCGTTGCCGCCTTTATCCATACCAATTGCCGACGCCTCTACGCCGGAGCCGACATAGGATTTTCAGCATTTCCAGCATTCCCTGAATACTGCCGTTTTCGCCCTTGTTGCCATGCATAATCGGAAAAGCAATCTCAAACTCGCCCAATTTTTTCGGCATCAGCTTTAGCGGCAAGCGGTAAAGCTCTACCTTGCCGGTTTGATGATTCTTAACCAAAGTAATTTCCGCCACTGTCTTTAGCAGTTCCATTCAGCTTTTTATAGCGTTTAATCTCTCTTAATTCCTGTCCAAAAATAAAATCTTTCGTCCTTACTGATATAAATTGAAAAAGCTCATATTTTTCCTGGTTCATATTGTCCATTGCCTGAATGGCAGAAATAACGGAAACCCTCATGTTCCGTCGCTTTGCCGCCGAAAAAAGACCGCAATTTTTGTTTTCATTCTGTTTGCTCTTTGATTGCTGTTTGCTTTCTATATTGATTGAGTGGAAACTCGTGGCTTTAACGTTCTGTTCTTTTTCGTATTCCTTTTTGCACTTGTCGCTTTCGCTTTTTCCTAGGTACAAAAATAGGCTTATATTGGAATGTTACTTTCTTTCCGTCGTCCCTTTTTCTGCGCCTGCCGTCCTCGCTTTTCCCCATGCGGAGCGGATGGTTTGCTTTTTCTACTGACTGCTCTGCGCTTGTTAATTTTTCTTCCACCTTAAAGCCGGTCGGTGTTTTCCGGTAATTCGATTTCTTCCAAAGCCCGAAATCAATGACTTTTCGGCTCTTATCCACACTTCAGAACCGTTACGTCCACCGCATCGCCTAAGCGGAATTGCCTTTGATAGCGAACACCGGTTAATGCCATTTCGCCGCTTTCGTATTCATAAAATCATCCTTTAACCGGCTGATCGCCACAAAGCCCTCAACCGTATTGGGAAAGCCTACAAACATTCCCCACTGATTGGCACCGGAAACTATTCCGGTAAAGCTTTCGCCAATATGTTCCTGCATATAAAATGCCTTTAGCAATTTTATGCACACTCTCGTTCCGCCTCGTCTGCCCTGCCTCTCCAGCGCCGATGCCTTAACTGCCACCCCCGCTAAGCGCACAGCATAATGCTCTTGCCGAGCAGCGATTCCAGCGCCGGTCAAAATCTCTTTGATAATCCGGTGAATCTGCAATCCGGATAACGCCGAATCGGCGAAGTAAAATGCGTATAATATTTAATGCCAAACCGAAATGCCCTCATTGTTATCGGATACCTTGCTCTGCCGCATGCTACGCAAGCACCATACGGCGAATATTTTCTTCCGCCTTGCCATCCGCCCCGGCAAGCAGTCGCTGCAAAATCTTTGGGATGAAGAGTCGCTTTTGCCGAAAAAGCGATAATCCAGCGCCTTTTAAATAAGATGCCACTCCTTAATTTTATCTTCCTTCGGCTCTCCATGGCTGCATGGTACAAAAACGGCACTCCCTGCCAAAAGAAATGCTCTGCCACCGTTTCATTGGCAGCCAGCATGAAAATCTTCAATCAGGCGAGTCGCAACATTCCTATCATACGCTTTAATCTCTGCTACCGAATGATCCGGTCTTTAAGACAAACTTGTGCTCGGTAAAATCAAAATCAATCGCTCCTCGCATTTTCTCGAGCGGCTTTTAAGATAGCGGCACACTCTGCCATTTGCCGAATTGTCGGCAGTAGAGCCCTCGTATTTTTGCAGCAAGCGTTCTCTTTCTTCCGGCTGACAGCGCTCCGGCTCTCCAACAGTGCCGCTACGTCAGTATGGTCATCCGCCACGACGAACGAATCACACTTTCCCGAATCTCATGGGATAATACTTTCCCCTGCCGGTCAATCTGCATCATGCACGATAGCGTCAAGCGGTCTTCGTTCGGGTTCAGCGAACAAATCCCATTGCCGGTGCCGGCGGCAGCGATGGGAATCACCCGATCCACCAAATAATGACTGGTTCCCCGCCGAGCCGCCTCCATATCCAGTTCGCTATACTCGCGTTACATAATGGCTGACGTCCGCACATATGAACGCCCAGCCAGCAGTATCGCCGGTCTGACGAATGCTAATCGCATCGTCCAAATCCTGGCATGTCCCTCACCATCAATGGTAATCACCAGTTCTGCTGTAAACTCGCTGCGGCGGGCACTCCCTCCGGCGGAATCTCGGTATTGCATTTCTGCTCTTCCAGTACTTTCGCCTCCGAAAATCATGTAGCACTTCGTAGCTCCCGACAATCGCTGTAATATCGACTTCTACCGAGGCGGAGCTCCTTTAAAACTCCAAAATCTCGCCTCGTGGTTTTCTCGCCCGCTGCTTCACAGCTGATTAGCTGAACGACCACTTTATCTCCATTCCTCGTGCTGTTTTGCTAAACCCTTGCCAATATAGATATCCGTTCCAATCTTGGCAATATCCGGCACCACAAATCCAAAGCCTTTTGGCACTTTGATACACGCTGGTTAATTGCGTAAACTCTTTTTAGGATTTTTCACAATCTCGCTCTTCCATTCTTTTTACCGGTCGCTTTGCTCGCTCCTGGGCTCAAATCCGGAAAAATGCGGACGCTGACTGTATCGCCATGCATCGCACCGCCGTGTCTGATACGCCGGAATAAAAATATCGGTCGGCAAGTCTTCCACCTCCACAAACCATATCCGGCGGATTTACATATTTGCCGGTTTTCAGCAATTTCTCCGATGGCGATAGATATACTTATTCCGGTGGTTTGCACAATCTTTACCGGTAACGGCCAGCTCTGTCTCAAAATCTCCTGCAGCTCCTCCTGCTTTTAATTCCAAATAAAATCTGGATTTCCTTTTGCCTTCATCGGCTTTATATTCCGGATGGGCAAGTAGCTCCAGCACCATATTTTTCTGATTTCTGCTTTATTCATCTTTCTCCCTGTATACAGTCCCTTTTCTTATGCAGCGGTAGTGTAGGATACTACCTGTTTTCCGTCTTTTCTCCCGCCGCCTTGCTTTCTATCGCCCTACTTCTTATCCTGTTGCTTTTACCTCATTCTTCGTAGCTGAAGTCCCCTGTGCAGCGATGGGAACCTTTACGGCTTTATTTTATTTCCGGTTTCAGCGACGGAACCTATCCTATTTTCCCATTCTTTGTGCGCGTCACTATTCGACGAGTAAAAACCGCCGAGTAATCTCGGCGGTTTCAGTTCCTTTATTGCATAAAAATTAATTACCAGCGACAAAACAACAAACAAAGCCGCCAGCACAACGGTTCCTCGGCGTAATCCGCCTTCCATCGAGCGTGCTTTATTTTTCCCCAGTAGGTTTCTCCCGGCTCCGCTGATTGTTCCGGAAAGTCCGCTTACTTTGCTCTCGTTGTATAAAATGAGCGCAATTAACGCTACGCAAATTACAGCATACGCTACCTTTAATGCTATAATCATCTTTGCACCTCCCATCCAGCACAATATATCTTGTATAGAATAGCACATCAACCGGAAATGCAAATATAGAATAGATACAATTTGATTTTTGATAGTTAGCTGAGCTTGCCCTGCGGGAAGCGCTTGCTTTCCGTGATAGTGTGCAAAATGATGGCGAGCTTATCCTGATAGTCTCTGCGTTTGCCTATGGGAAGCGCTTACTTCCATAGAAGCAAAGGATAGTGAATTATCCTGATAGTTTGCGTCTCGGTTTGCCCATCATGGGAAGGTTTACTTTCCATAGAAGCAGCGATAGCTAACTATCTTGCCGGTTTTGCTCCACAAAATCCTGCAGAGCGTCCGAATACTGCAAAAAGCGATCCTTGGCACCACCTTCTCTGCCTGCCAATCGGAGTTAATTCTGTAAAATCAACAAAACTGGCGTCAACCACTTCTTCTGCCTGTAAGGGTTAAACTTTTAACTTCCAAATTGCGGACCACCACATAGGTATCTGCAGCAAACGGTCCTGACCTTCACTCGTATTAAGTGCCGACATTCTGCCGGTTCAGCGACCACTCCCGCCTCTTCTGCGTAATTCCGAGCTGGCGGAATGTCTGCTGTCTTCCCTGCCAATGCCGAACCGCCGGTACATTCCTACATATTTCAGATTTTGTCAGTGTCTTTTGGTAATCAAAATCTTTCCGTCCTGCCGCACCAGCCAAATATCCGTTATGATATGATATTCTCCGTCCTGTAACGGAACGTCTGCTCATGCGTTTTCCCCAGCAGAGTTCTGTTTTCATCATACAGATCCCATAATTCCATTTTCTCCCTATCCCAATCGATATTGATATTTTTCTTCTCCTTATTTATAGCATATTCTAAATTATCTGACAAGCCTCGTGCCTTTTTCTGTAACGAGGTCTTATCCCCCTGTTTTCTCTTTGCGTCAAACCTTTGTATCCTTAATCTCTGTTCTTCTAAAAATGACGTGATATTCTTTTTGGCTCCCCTTCTGCTACAGCCACATGCAGCCTCCAGCAACCTTGCCAAATATCACCGCCTATGCTATGATAAAGCACCTAAGTGCCACGCACTTTTATTGAATTTAGAAAGGAAAGTTTTATTATGAAAGAACAAGCTATAAAAGTGCTAGTGAAAGAGGCAGGTGTTTCAACGTCCGCATCAGAAGTTGCCAAAGCAGCCGGTTTGGAGAAATCCGATGTAGATATAGGCTTTTAGTGAATTAAAAGCCGCTGTCAAACTGTATCTCCGGTCTGTCATGCAAATGGGAGCCGGCAGAAAATAAGGACAGGCTTTTTCTCCACTCTAAGCTGATGTTGAATCCTGCTCTGACTGTTTTTTGTAGTATCCCAGTAAGCCGGCAATATCGAAGCTCGCTTTTCGGCTCTCGATATTGCCGGCTTTTTATCACAGTTTACTCAAATCACCCGAACCTCCAGGAACATAATCCATGCTATCTGGTAAAACAGGATTTCCCCAAGCTCTGCAAACAGCATATCCGGATAACTCTATGCACCCAAGATGTCGAGACGGAAACTTTACAGCCCGTTGCCAAAGCCCGCATCTTTACTTAACCTATTCTTATCGACTCCTATCAGCGGGAAGCGGTCCGATGGTATTTTCACATACATGGAAATAATAAGTATTTCCTTTTTGCTTACCTGCTGTACTCCGGTTTCTGGATATCTCGCCTTGCCGCAGTCCCATAGATGCTTTTTCACCGTTTTTAGACATCCATGCTCCAATCTCCTTTTAGTTCTTTATGATTCCTCCGAATATTTCGCAAGCGTCCGGTCCGACATTTAAGAGCAGATTCCTTTGCTCACACATTCCACTAATTTTTAATCAGCGATGATGCCGGCTTAAACAGTTTATCCGCACCGTTATAGCCCCAATGATTATTCCATCGTGATGCAAGCTTCCCAGATTAAAGGTCTGCTTCAATATCCGTTCGTTCCTCCGGCGGAATAATCTGCTCCGGACTTACAAAAATCCCCTATGAAACGGCGTAGGATTGCAAAGGGTAAGCTGAGTCTTTTCCCTTTTCGTTTACTTCCAGACGATTATCAATGATAATGTGCGGCTGTAAGCTTTCTGACCATATTTATGAGCCTTGTTGCTTCCCATTTTTCCCCTCTCATCTCATCGTAAGAAAAGTCAAACCAGAGAATATCCAGCTTCCTGTAAAGTTGGTGCAAAGCTCTTCTACCTGATTATGCAAATATTCTACATATCGTCTCCCACTTTGCGATTTTCATTGCCGTATTCCGGCTTATTTCTCATCGGGTGATGGGCATCCCTGCAATGCGGATAGTCTTCGTGATGCCAGTCCAAAAAGGCTGAAATAGTCCGACTCTTAAGCCCTCTCCTCGTACTGCATCCACACATTCTTTGATGAAATCTCTTCCCGCCTTGGTATTTGTCGCCTTAAAATCAGTATATTTACTGTCAAACAGGCAAAATCCGTCATGATGCTTGCTGTAAGGCACCATATATTTCATACCCGCTTCTTTTTGGTCGCTTTTGCCCATCGGATTATAATCCTGGCGGTAAACTCCTCAAAGTATTTCATATTCTTCTTCGGTCATTTCTTCCCTGCTTTCTACCCATTCTCCCTGCCCGGTATCGCATATAGTCCCCAGTGAATAAAATGATTCCAAATCTTGCGTCCTGATACCTATCTCCATTCTCGTATTCTTCCTCGGTTAAATTGATACATATATCTCTCCATTCTCTTTCCTTTTTAAAAAGGCATATTCCAGCCGCAGCTATCCGTTTTTCCGCCGGCAAAGCATCTATAAGACACCTCCAAAATGCATTGGCTTCAGGGTCGCCGGTCAGCCGACACCTATTCCCCCAAAAGGAATACTGAACAATATAAAACTGATACCTCGTAAAAACTTTCTGACAGCCGATATCAGCAGCCTTTTTCCTAGTATAAAGCCGGCTAACCCCTACTGTATGAGATAAATCAATATTTGTCAAGCTTTATCTGGCCCATTTTCCCCGTCCGGCAAATCGACAGCAATCAACCCATAATTTATCCAATTTTCAGTCCTTTCTTGCTCAAGTGGTAAGTATGATGTTCTTGTACTGGTGATTGCCATAAAGTAACGGCTGACTTTGGTAGACAAGTAAATAAAGAAAATATCTTTTGGGGCAGGTGTAATTCCCGATCGACGGTAAAGTCCGTGAGCGTAAGCCGAATTGGTGCAATTCCAATACTGACAGTATAGTCTGATGGGAAAGATAGATTTTCAATCTGCAGTCAGCAAAAGATATTTTCTGTGTTGCATTTTACTCTTGACAAAAGAACAGAGATTTATCATGAGACTCATTCTCAAACCAACAAACTAACCACCCTTGGAATGTTATCGGCATTTGCTTATTTATCGGTATTTTTGCTGCGGATTCCGATTATTCCTTCCGTTCCTTTTTAAAGTATGAGCCTAAGGATATCATTATCTTAATGGCTGGATTCATTTTCGGTCCGCTGTCGGGCTTTTTGGTTTCTGTGGTAGTTAGCTTTAGTGGAAATGCTGACACCATTAGCACAACCGGCATTATCGGCTCTTGTGATGAATGTGATTGCTACCTCGGCTTATGTTGTGCCGGCGGCTTATTTTTATCACAAGCATCGGACAACTCTGTGGGGCTATCAGCGGTCTGCTGTTAGGAAGCGCTTTTATGGTGCTGGTAATGCTTTTTATGGAACCATCTGCTGACACCGCTTTTGCTGAATGTTCCTCGTAGCGTGGTAGTCGGCATGCTCCTTCCCGCTATTTTGCCCTTTAATGTGATAAAAGCCGGCTTAAACTCCATTTTTGGCTTTCTTCTTGTATAAGCCTTTGGTATCGACTCTCCGGCGGGCAAAGCGGTAGCAGAAAGTAGCAGCTCGCAAAAGTAACGACAGAATTATTCCATCGTTTTTGATAGGATATTGCTCCTGCCAAAATGCCATAACTCGAAACAGCCGGATTCCCCGTAGGATACGGCAAATACCATGTATCGAGCATCGCTCGGCTTTTCTCCGGCAAAACAGTCATTTCGCTCTGGAAAAAGCCGAGCCGTGCTGGAAATCCCACGAAAATCCAAACTTATTGAAACGTCATGAAACCCCGTTCTCCCAACTGCAAAAATGCTGGAGCATTATCCTGCGTCTGACTCGCCATTGATCCCATCACTTAAGTGGATTTGAAACATGGATGATGTTTATGCACAATGGAGGAAACTTTGACGGCACAAGGCGATGAGGCACTCACTATTCTCTGCATAATCCTATTTTTAAGCCGCAAGAGCCGCAAAACGAAGTGCTGCTGTAAATGCCTTAACTGCCCAGCGCGCAAGAGCGGGATCCGCATGGGAAAGCCTAAGAAAAGCTGCAGACTGCGCTATGACTTTTCGTCGCTCGATTCAGGACGATACATTTTCACTAAATATAAGCTGGTATTGGCTTGGTCTGCTCACCCTTTGTGCTGCTGACTGCACTGATGGTAGCTACCGAACTGGGATTTGATTCCTTTGCGCTGGTTTTGTATAACGGAGTGCTGCACTATGTTCAGCAAAAATACGAGCCCCCAAATTGACACACTGGCATACACCTTGCTGTTAATTTTTGCCGGCTATATCAAAAATGATTTCTCTCAGGAATATGGCTTGAGGTAGCCCTATCCGCCACCCGGAAAACGCATAAGACATCTCTTTCTTTTCAGCTGGAAAGCTTGATTTTGTGGCGGATTATCTCAATATCTTATCTATTCAAGAGCGCCGCTATGTTCGCATTGCCATTAGCTCCCAAAGCCGATTTGCTTTCTTTCGGCTGTATGAAATTACCGGTCAAATGGATATGCGCATCAGGCAATGAGCCTGTTTTTGGAAGAAAATACCAAGCCTGTATGCACACCGGTTTTTGCTGCACCGGAAGAGCTCCAATTTAAACAGCTGATTCACCCTCTGTTAGCGGAGCCGGTATCGAATGACCTGTAAATTTCTACCACTGGTTATCACCGCTCGAAACATGAGCGGCAAGTCTACCTTCTCCGACACTGGGGATTAATGTACTATTAGCACAAACATGGAACTCGCTTATGCCGCCGAAAATGACGCTTTGCCCTTTGCACATCATTACTCTGATTAGCTTTTGCAAGATAGCATTGCCGAGGGGAAATCTTATCTTACAGGAAGCAGATGCCATCTGGCGCATGCTGAAATTATCGAATCGCCCTACCGGACGCTATTTTTAATTGATGAAATCTTAAGGGAACCAACCTGTAGAGCGGATTGCCCCTACGCCGAATTTGCTCTGGCACTGACGCCTCCAATACTTTGGGCCTTTGTGCCACGCATGATTTGCTGTTAATCGCAACTCTCGCATATACGCTTTATTATTTGCGAGAAATGTAACCAAAGAAGACCTGAGCTTTGACTACAAGATTCACCCCTGGTATTGCTTCTACTCGCAATGCCGTCAAAATTTTGAATATTTGCATTATGATCCGGCACTGATTGATCAATCGCCGAATCTCGTCTGATATGGAAACGCTGTAAGGAAAAGAAAAACAAAATAGCAAAGAAGATAGGGAAGAAACAAGCGCAAATCAGTTGCATTTGTCGGCTTTCTCTTCTATTAAGCCATTTAAGATAATCTGCTCTGTTTGTATATTAAGATTTACTCATGCTGTTAATTCAGCCGCCGCGATGCTCTCGTTCGCTGTCATAGAAAAAGCTGTCGCCGTACTGTCCCTGATATGGCAGATTACCTTCACCCTTCGGCTCGCTTAAAATAGCTAAAAGAAAGCTCCCCATTTTTGTAAATCTGCCATTCCAACTGCACTCAAGAGATATCCACTGTGTAAAACGGCTCACCCCCAGCCGAATCCTGCTTAGCCTTTAAAGCTCGTTCCTCATAACGGTATAGGTTTCATTTGGCAGAAAAAGCGCAGATACCAGCTTTGCTGGGCAAGGTATACTTATCCGTCTTAACCTCCTTGGCTATCTGCTCCGCCAAATCTTCCCGCTATAAAGCTTCAGCTGCTCGCCAATCACCATTTGGCTGTTATCTCCCAGCGAACATACCGGCTTCCGATGAGAGCGTCAAATAGGTTTGATAGGTCATATCATTGTTTCTCTTTTGCTTTTTCCAAAAGCTTCGCCGTATCGTCAAAGTGCTTGTTGTTCATCCATACCGCAAAGTCTTTTTAATCTTGCCTTTTGCTCGACCTCCGTATTGGCGCGTTAATCTGCTTGAGCTTTTGATTGGCATGATAGTATAAGTCCACTTCCGTCCCGCTTGTATCGACAGAAGAAATAATGCGGCACCACTTTTACCGAATCCGCCTGATAGAATAAATCGCTGTTGGTCGTCAGCACCAAATCCACCGGCATACCCAGAGCAATCCCGTCTTGTCGATTGGCGAGCGCTTCGACCTGCGGATAAACCGGCATCGCTAAGCTCTTATAAGTCCCTGCCGTCCGCAATCTGCAAAATCCGGCTTTCCATCACCTTCCCAAAACCTCAACCGGTAGCTCCTGCACCGCCTTTTTCGTTCTTGATGTCTTTGTTTGCCAAAAATTCAAAGGCTTGACTCTTTTCATCGCTTAGGTTTACCGGCAGCGTCCGGAAAGAAATGTTGTGTTTTCTGCTCTCCTTTGCCCACGCCGGAATAAAATAGCGAACCGCATCCTTTTTCTGCACCTGCCGGAAACTCGTACCGAGTGCCCTGCCGGACGGTAAATGCCGGTATAGTCCTCTCCTTCATAAACATCAGCTTAAACTGCACCTGTCGCTTGGCAGCATACGCACCATAGTCCTCGATTGCCGTAGCCGGGAATGGCTAATGCTCCCGCTTAGCGGATAGGTAACCGTAAAGCTTTCTTCTTTTTAGATATTGTATTTGTCCGTTCTTGGCTTTCGGATATTTTTCACCGGCAGTAAACACTCTCTCTGACAGACTGGGGTAGCAAACGACCGGCGTATGGGCTGTAAACCGGATTCCCGGCAGGCTTTTCTCTTTGCTCGGGAAAACTCTTCCCGAAAATGCCGGCCGGTATATTGCCTTGCCGGTAGTCGGGGCTGCTTTTTGATTGGGCGTAGTCGCCGGAATGACGATACCGTCCTGATATAGAACATCTCCCCGATTTGTGGCGATTCCGGCAAAGCCTCCGGCGGTAATGGTTTGACCGTTAATGGTCGACTGGTGGCATTGGTGACTTTCCCGTTTTGATAGCCGCCCGGCGTGATACTAACGGTTACATTGCTATAGTTTTGCGGGTTAGGTTAATTGCCCGCCCGGCAAAACTGGACTTTTCACTTCCGCTCCCGCAATCTCATAGACATACGCCCATTTGATATCCATATAGAAATATTCTTTTTAATACTGCGAACCCGTTTCCATTTGCGGTTTTTGAATCTTTGACATCCTATGCTCCCATTCGATATACTGCACCGGATAACTGCCGCGCATATTGCTTAGATAATCACGCTGACAGAGAGCTTTTTCCGTTGCCGGAATGCCTTTGGGCAACATCAAAAGATTTCCTGTCCGGGCTTTTTCTGATGCTAGGCGAAGACTGCTTGCCTGAAAAATCGGCACCTGCGGAACCATGGGCTGAACGGTTTCTTCGGTCGTAATCTTTTGTTTCCTGCCGGTACTCCCAGTCCTTGGGCATACTGGCGGTCACTGTCGTAATCTTTCCCATCCTTTCCCGATTGCGATAGAAATCAGCGTCCGCCTGCTTCTGCCATGGGTGAGACAAAATCGCCGCTTTCAGCATGTCTTCTTCCATGTTCGGTAATATTTTCCCGGTCAAAGCCCTTGCCAAACTCCGCCTCAAAGCTGTCTTTGATTAGGTTGATGTAGTAATCCTGCTGGCGAGTTCTTTCTTCTTCATTCAATAGCTTTTAGCTTTTTGCCATAAACTGGTTTTTCATGCTCATTCTCTAACCAGTTAAACTGACTAAACGGCTTTCCATTATAGGCATCTGCCGGATAATCGAGGTTTTCTACTCAAATAGCCGTCGGAGTTGTGCCTAAAATATTTCCATTGTCCCTCACCTGTTTATTATCCATCGTCCTTTTGAAAACCTTTTTGTCACATCAAAACAGGAAATAGCTCTGTGCATTTCTCTTCGTTACCAATAGACATGCTCTGCCCACACTTCCCAATCCAAAGTCTTCGGTCGTTAGATTGACATAGTTTGCATCTTGCTCGGCAAAAATCGCTAAGCTTCTCTCCATCTTCTTTTGAATAGCTACCACGCAGCCCTTTACCGGCACCCAAAGGGCTAAAAACAGGCTAAGAATCAGCAGTAACGCTACTCTGCTCTTTTGGTAATCTCAATTCTTTTTCATCTCCGCCTCCCATCGAGATCTTTTGATAATCATAATCATAGGATTCTTTATATAATTTTGCCATTTGGTATCCATATACCAAATATTAAAAACCTACATAATAGGCGTTACCGTCAAAGTCTGTTTCATTGCTGTTTATCATTGTCCTCTCTTCTCGAAATCAGAACCAGATAGCGACCATTATCCAAAAAGAAATCTACGTTGCGGTAGCCCAAATGGTCAATTGCATTCGTTTTTCTTTCGTAAATATTGCATGACCTTTTCCGCTTCTGCCCTCAGGTACTCGGTGTAGCGAGCAATTTCTCCACATCTTCTAACTGCCCTGCCGGCAATAGCCCTTGGTCAGTATACTCAATCGTTGATCTTATTTCGTCAACACTTAGGGTTTGGGTAGTCATTCTCAATCGGCGTCTTGTACTCTTGGAAAATATCGCAATCCCCTCTTTGTCATCTTCCGGTCTTCCAGCACTCTAATCAGCTTGAAATACTTCTCATCTGCCGGGTTCACCCGATGTTGCTCCTCCAGTAATGGTTTGCCAAGTCCGCTACCTGCTTTTGCTTCATTACCTCCGGTTGAAAATGCTGCCCTGCGATTGGGGTTTAAAAAGCCGCACAATCACCGTTGCTGCCTCGGCTCTGGTTAAAATCCCTTGCGGCTGAAAGCTGGTGTCTTCATAACCGGTCAACAGCCCCAAAACATACGCTTCTTTTACCGCCTTTTGATAGCGCTCTTTCCGGGTGTGGTCTTTTGATATGCTCCTACTAAGGCAAAGTCGACAATTGCCTCCTCGGCTGATCGGTCTTTATGTTAGCTACCTCTTCTCTCCCCTAAAAAACGCATCATTAATAGCGCCATTTCTTCTCGGCTAATTTCTGCCCGAAAATCCGCAAAATCACCATCCTGCAAGATTCCCATTTCCTTGGCTTTTATTTAGATAGTGAATTGCCCAGTATTCGGCATGGTTTGCTGCAGTTTCCCGCCTGCCCGCACCAGCATCGTAATAAACTGGTCCACCGTCAGCTTAGCTCCCGCCCGAAAGTCGCCGTCCGGATAGCCTTTGATAATGCAGTTGCTGTTCCCCCGCTGAAAGCAAGCACATCGGCGAGCATGCCATTCCTTGCCCTTTGATATCGCTAAAGCCGGCGGCCCGGATTCGCCAGTCCCGCATTGGCATAGCTTGTGTCTTGCCCGGCAAAGGCAGCATCTTTTTGCCCTATCTTGCCCAGCAAAACGGCTAAGGCTTTCTCCTATCTTCTTTGGAATAGCGACTCTCCGCTGCTGTTACCGGTGTCACGCTAACGCTCCATAATCCGGCAAGCAGGCTTTATGCAGGGTAGCGCCGCAATACCCGCCAGTCGCGCCTTTTTCCGAACCAAGGCAATTGTTTTTCCGTTTTTCTCATTCCTATTCCGTTTCTATAGGCGGTAATCAGCACGTTATTTGTACTTCCGACAAAGCCTGTTCTTTTCATTTCTGGCGTCATTCTGGTTTTCCTCCTTCGATTGGTTGGTGTAATCTGTTTTTGCGTTATTGCTTGCTGGATACTACCTGCCGCTTTGTTTTCGGCAGCTGCGATAGATGGTTCTTGACCACCCATCTATGGATTCTATTTTACCATCTCAAAAGTCGTCCACAATTTGTGGAAGGAATAAAACGATTATGACGATAATAGGCTCTGTTTGCTTATATAAAGAGCAGAGTCCCTATATAGGCGACAAAAGTATATTATCAGATGGTTAGCTTATATTGCCTATACGAAAAGCTTTGCTTTCAGTAGGCAATATAAGCTAATTATTCAAGGTAGTTATGATCTGGTCCTATACGAAAGTTTACTTTCGATATAGGCCAAATGCCATAGCTAACTATCAGAAATGTATTAACAAAAAGCGCTTGAGAAAAATAAAGTTTCTTAATCAAGCCTCCAATTCAAATTACCGCCAATATCATATATAATATTGAAAAGCTTTGAAGACTGCCAAGTTCTAAAAAGTTGCGGCATTCTGATTTTTATGAGATGACAACTTCTGTTCCCCTTTCGGGAAAAGCGAGGGCTTTATGAAAACTTTTTAACCGAAAAACTTTATTTACACGATGATTTTTGACCTTGATTTTATTGGTCTCTGCATAAAGATTTGTCTAATATCTAGCTACTTTGGCAGGCAAGCTTGCTATGGCTTTGTTGATTGTGTGGTCCAGTATGCTTGGCTCTGGATTTTAGAAGCTCTGATGATCATTCCATCTTAAAAGACCCATACGTCCGATATTTCTTTTTGGGCAAATGTTTGAAGCTGACTTTGCTAATCAGTTTTTAATAGCATTACCCCATCTCACCGGCGGTCAGCCTTTTCAGATTTACCTTCTAAACACGCAAAGTAAAATCGGGCTGGGAAAAGCTAACCGGCGTCCGTCCAAAACTTTTTGTTTATCAGCTGGCTTTGGTTATTTATTGTTTTAGATGCACTGATTTCTATCTGTTTCACCGATTTTGCTGTTTGGCCACTACTCGACAACGATTTTGATTTGCGGCTTTTATTTTTGAATATTTTGATCATTGGCTTTTTGTTTTTGTCAGCACCAGCCAGCGGTTTCTGCGCTTTGTCGGCACCGGTCTTAATATGATTTAAGCTCCATTTTGATTAAGGATAAGGATAAGAGCCTGAAAAACTCTCGCCTTTTACCAAAAAGTTTTTCGGAAAAATATGGTTTGCTCAGAGCCTCGCCTTTTTGTCAAAGCTGTGATTTTGAGACGGATTGCGATTGACCGCTTTTATATGGTTGCTGCTCGGTCTGTCGATCGTTAGGTCTAAAGGCATTACCATGCCGGAAGCCATTTTGCTAGCTCCTACACTATGCTAATTGCTTCTGTTGTGCCTTTGCCCCGGAGCATCTGCCGGTGCGAGTTCGGCTTTTTGGTGTTTTTCGATTCCTTTATTGCCGCCCGCCTGCTACGGCAATTGCTTCTGTGGCGGTTTATCACCTATTATATCGGCTTAATCCTTGGGTTTTTGTTTTTCTTCTGGCTATAAACGCAGAGCAAAACATCGTAGCTCCTAAGAAAAAGAATCTAGCTGGTTGGGGATTTTGTCTTTTGAGGCAATAGACTCACAAAAAGCCCCACAAAAGCTTTTGCATTAGTTGCATTATTCTCCATTTTTGCAAAATGCTTTTGATATTAACGGAACTCGAACAGAAAGCGCATTAGCAACTGGCTGCTGAAAAAAGAGGTATTTATGAAAATCGGTTTTATTTGCGGATTGTTACTACCCGCAGGTTAACGGTGTAGTTACTTCAGTCATGCTACTAAGAGATGCTTTTAATCGAGCTTGGCCATGAGGTTTTTATCGTTACGGTCAGCGTACCCGGATATGACACCGGTTCAGAAGAAAATGTCATTCGGGTTCCCTGCTCTTTCCTGTGCTAAGTGGAAAGAGTTTCCGAATCGGCGTACCTACTACAACTCTTTTCGTCAAGTTCGGGCACTGGGACTGGACGTGATTCATATCCATACCGAGTTTTTCTCTGGGCTGTGAGGAGCGTGCGAAACACCCGCACCCGCGATTGTTCACACCTATCACACGATGTACGAGGATTATACTCACCATGTTTTGAGTATCGGTCAGCCAGTGGTAAAAAGCGATTGATGAAGAAAAGCGACAAGTTTTATGTTCAAAGGCTATGACTTAGTCATCGTCCCAGTAAAAACCAAAAACGCCTTGCGCGACTGCGGGAGTTACCAACGAAATGCGATATTAGCCAACTGGTATCAATGTCAAGCCAATTTGACCGCTTTGCAGTAAAATAGCCTGATTGTTCGAGTTTAATGCGGCGTTACGGCTATACCGAAAAATCCCATTTTGCTTTCGCTGGGTAGAGTTTTCCGGAAAGCATTGACTTTTCTAATCCATGCTATGCCGATGCATATCTGCCCATCCTGATTTACGACTTTTGATTGGGCGATGGTCCTTACCGGGCAGAATTGGAGCAATTAGTACAATCGCTTGCTGAACATGCTATTTGTTTCGCCGGTAAGATTCCTTTGCGACGTTAATCAGTATTATAGTTTGGCTGATTTCTTCGTCAATGCGTCAAAACCGAAACACAGGGCTTACCATATTTGAGGCTATGGCACTCACCTTTGCCGGTCATCGTCTACGATGATGAAAAACGTTGCTGATGTCGTGGTCGCTCAAAAATCAGGATATGTGCCGACCGACCCGGTTGGCGTGTCAAAGCAGTAAACGATGCTTTACGTTTTCCCGAACAAACCGCCATGGCACAAAAGGGCAAGGAAATCGTGGATTCCCTCTCCAAAGAAGCTTTGCGTATATATGGTAACCTTTATCAAAGATAACCGTAATAGCAGGAAGCCGCCCGCAAACTGAGCTTTTGCCTGATTTTCCGGTTTCGTCTGATTTTTCTTATTATCGGGCTCGGCTTTTATGCCTTGCCCGATTTTTATGCCGTTTGGTTTTGCTTTCGCGTATGCCAGTTTTTTGCCGTTTGACCCAACGTTTTTCTGCCGTACTGATTCCTGCTGTTTGGTTTGGCATTTTCCTGTCTTAGCCGGCTTTTTGCCGTTTGACTCAGCGTTTCAGCTTGTCGGTTTTCATCCTTGATTGGATGTACCACGACCGGCTTTCTGCTATGTCCAATTAGAAGTTTGGCGGCAAGCTCTGCTCTTAGCCGGTGCAGCTGGCGGAACCCGTCACCAATTAAAGGACGGCATAGCGAATAAAAATCTTCCGTCAGCATGCCGGTCGCATTGATAAAATGGTCCGGCATATATTTGGTTTTGCCGCAATTTTTCTAACTCAACCAGTGGTAATTCACCGAATAGTATCCGGTTCCCTTTCAATTACAATCGAGCCGTCAACATTGTTCCAGATAGCATATTGCGCCGCTTTTTCGCCCACTTCTCTCGCCTCGGTCTGGTCAACCTCGATACGCAACCGCTGAAAGAACGTTGCAGGGTAGCCAAAAACATCACTACGTACCCGCTTGATATCTAATTTATCCTCAATTAAGCCGCTCGAGCAAGTCAAAGCACCTGTTCCGGAAAGCTGAAGATTGCCATGGTCATCTTGTTCCAGCTTGCCGCTAATTTTTGATACAATCGGCACGCCATTTTCGTCTTGAATTCTTCTGATACCGCAATAATACATCTTCCCCATTTATCATAAACCGATTTCACATCTTGTAAGAACTTCTATCAATATCAAAAGGCGCTTTCGGCAAACTAAACTCAATGCGGCCCATCATCGGGATGTTTCTTCGCCAGCTGCCGCCGTCGTCAAAAAGCCGGCATGCGCCCCATCACTACGCCGATGATATACCCCGGCGAGTGCTCTATTATCTGTTTGCACCGACAAATGCCTCTGCTACAAAGCTTTGCCGCCGATCCACCAGCCCGAGTATGATCGTTTAATACCAGGTCATTATCAATCGTTTTGGGGATATAGAATCGCACGTGACTCATAATCGGCTGAACCGCTCTTCATTGATAATCCGCACCGTATCGGCAGAGTCATTGCCACCAATATAAAAGAAATAGCGGATATCATGGACTTTCATGACATGAAACGTCTCCGGCACATTGCCCGATCGGCTTAATCCGAGTCGAAAGTAAACAGCGGACGAAGGCATGGTGCTACCTGTTCTAAGTTATTGTCGTCTTTGGTCATCCCCAAAACTGCTCGCTGATAATACCCTCTACGCCATGCACCAGCTCGTATACCCGAGTAACCTGCAGAGCTCTGGATTCCAGCACCGCTCCTGCAAAGACTGGTTGATTACCGCTGTCGGACCGCCGCCCTGTGCAATTAAAACTTTACCTCTTAATTCCATAGCCATCTCCTTTTGCCAAATAACCAGCTCCCAATTCACTGGCTACTATCAAAGCGAGTCCTCGGATATCCACTGATATCATCAGCAACGAACATCGCATTTTGTCTTTTTGCTCATGTCTGCATAAAAATACCAATGTTTTTATTGTTTCATTATATAATATTCATTATTTTTATGTCAATCATTGCCGTTTGTTTTCCTGATTTTTCTGCTAAGCCTTTTCCCAAAAAGTGCTTTGACTTTTTCCAAAAACTGCGTATAATAGTCAAGAATGTTGCGGGATAAACTTCTATTATCTACGCGCATGCATGTAACTGTAATATCCACTACCATTTCGGATATTCTGAATTGATTATATGATAGAGGTGAAATGGCAAATATTAAATCAACTAATCAAAAAATTCAAGTAACGGAGCGTCAAGCTCTGCGTAACAAGAGCATTAAATCAGCGGTTAAGACTCAAATTAAAAAGTAATTACCGCCGTTGAAAAGCAAAGATGCGTCAGTCGCTCAAACCGATTGCAAGCGACGAATCATCACATGCCGCTTTCAAATGTATTTATCACAAGAATACCGCAGGTCCGCAAGGTTTCTCGCTTGACCAGCTGGTTAATGAAATTAGTAAATAGCTTTGAAAACCACAACTGTATGAAAAGTCATGTGGTTGTGTATGTCTAGCAAGATGACCGCACGCCATCAGCTTGAGGCTTTGATTTTTGTGGTTGTATCATTTGTCGTATCCTTTTTGGTGTTGGTAATGAATTCGTTCTTTGCTAACACCATTATTTTTCAAAAAGGAAGACATAACGAGCATAGGAAAGTTGTATTCTATCCGATCTCTCCTTGGTTATCTGGATAATGGTACTTTTAGAAATATTCTAAATTGCACCAGCCTTGCCGGTGACATCAAAAATAACAGCCGCACAAAAAGTCCAACATTTTGGGCTGTTACTCTCTCTCTACTATCCGCAGAGCAACTCATTCCTCTAAACCAATAAAATCGCTACTAACTGTCAAATCTCATGATCATCTCCTCTTATTGCACAATTCCGTAAAAGTCCTTCGTCAGAGGACGCACCGCCAACCAAGCCGCCATCGATATTCGGCATACCAAAAATCTCTTTTGGCATTACTCGGTTTCACGCTACCACCGTACTGAATTGGATTTCCTCAGCCACTCCCCGTAAAGCTCTTTTAGAACCTTACGAATCGGCAGACAAACCTCTTCTGCCTGTTCATTGGTTGCTGTTCTGCCGGTACCAATCGCCCAAATTGGTTCATAAGCAATTACCACTTCTTTTTGCCCGCTCTACCGGTACATCTCGCAAAGCAATCTTCGTCTGCAAGCGCACCAAATCTTCCGTAATGCCTTGCTCTCTTTGCTCTAAGGTTTCGCCCACGCAAACAATCGGAACCAGCTTATGCTCCAGCGCCTTTAACTTTCTTGTTCACCGTTTCATCGGTTTCCGCAAAATACTGCCGACGCTCGGAATGGCCTAAAATCACATATTTTACGCCCGTTTCCGTCCAACATATTCAGGGCAACTTCACCGGTAAACGCACCGGATTCCTCAGTCACATATTCTGTGCGCCAATTCCGATATTGCTCCCTTTGCCGCATCCCAAAGCCACCGCCAAACCAACAGCCGGCGGGCAGAAACAACTTCCGCCTCAGCATTAGCCAAAAAGCGGCTTTAATTCATTGATTAAAAGCAACCGCCTCCTGCGGAGTCTTGTTCATTTTCCAGTTGCCGGCAATTATTTTTCTTCTCATCTTTTCGCCCTTTCCTATTTATCATCTGCCGCAAAAACGCCCGGCAATTCCTTACCTCTAGCAAATCTCAGCGATGCACCGCCACCGGTAGAAATATGCGTCATCTTATCGCCAAAGCCAGCTGATTCACTGCTTTGCACGCCGAATCGCCACCGCCGATAATGACAGTCGCACCATGGCTGGTCGCCTGTGCAGCATGCCGCTCGGCGAATTGCTTTTTGTCCTCGGCAAAGTTTTCAAACTCAAACACGCCCATCGGTCCATTCAAACAGCGGTTTTGGCTTTTTCAATCTCTGCCGAAAACTCTTTAATCGTTTCCGCCCGATATCTAAGCCCTCCCAGTCAGCTTCAATTCCGCCACGAGCTACCGTTTTAAACGGAGTATCATTCTTAAACTCCTGTGCCACTACGGTATCTACCGGCAGCAAGAGTTTTACGCCACGAGCCTTGGCTTTTTCCAGCATTTCCGCTTTGCCAAATCAACCTTATCCGCCTCAAAAAGGGACTTTCACCGATATTATGTCCCCATAGCGCCGCGGAAAAGTGTAAGCCATACCACCACCAATAATCAGGGTATCAACCTTTTCAATGAGGTTACTGATAACATTAATCTTATCCGACACCTTAGCACCACCCAAAAATAGCTACAAACGGTCGTTTTCGATTCGTTACGGCATTGCCGAGGAAGTTGATTTCTTTCTCCATTCAAATAACCAACGGCATTCGGGCTTAAAAACTTAGTTACACCAATATTCGAGCAATGAGCTCTGTGTGCCGTACCAAAAGCATCGTCTCACGAACACTTCCGCCAAAGACGCAAGCTCCTTAGAAAAAGTTTTCTTCGTTCTTGGTTTCTTCCTTGCGATATCTGGTATTTTTCTAATCATACCACATCCCCTGTCCTGCATTTTTGCTACAGCGGCTTTTGGCATTCGGACCAACTACTTCATTATCTGCCGCAAAAACAACTTCTCTGCCCAGCAATTCGCTTTAACCGTTTTGCCACCGGTGCCAAAGACATCTCCGGTTTCGGCTCGCCCTTCGGTTTGCCTAAATGCGAGCATAAAAATCAAACGTCCGCCGTCTTTAATCAGCTTATTCAGTGTCGGTAACGCCGCCGTCAAACGGTTTTCATCGGTTATTTTGCCATCAATAATCGGCACGTTAAAATCGCAGCGAACCAATACTCTCTTGCCCTTTACGTTAATATCGTCTACGGTTTTTTTATTCAGCATAGCAATTCCTTTCTTTTTCATGAAAAAGAGAACCGATCCAAGAACAGACCGGATCCTCTTTGGATCATTGTTGGTTAAAAATCTTTTTATTAGTCTTGTAAGGATGCATCTAATTCAGCAAAGTATTTGATGGTGCGAACCATTTGGCTGGTATAGGAATTTTCATTGTCATACCAAGCAAAGGTTTGCGTCAAAGTCTTGCCGCCAGCTAACGGAGATACCCGAGTCTGGGTTGCATCAAAGATAGAACCATGAGTCTCGCCAATGATATCGGACGAAACGATTTCATCTTCGTTGTAGCCATACGATGCACTGTCGCTTTTCTTCATCGTCGCATTGATTTGCTCTACGGTTTACTTCTCCATTTACTACGCAAATCAATCTCGGTGCTGGAGCCGGTTGTTACCGGTACCCGCTGTGCTGCGCCGCTAATTTGCCGTCCAATTCCGGAATAACTCAGCTAATCGCTTTTTGCTGCGCCGGTGGAGTTCGGAACAATGTTAGCGACTGCTGCCCGAGCACGTCTTAAATCGCCCTTTCTGCGCGGTCCGTCCAAAGTCAGTTTGATCGCCGGTGTAAGCGTGAATCGTGGTCATAAAGCCCTTTTTCAATCGGCACCAAATCATTCAATGCTTTTTGCCATCGGAGCTAAGCAGTTTGTGGTACAAGATGCTGCTAGAAATAATGGTGTCTTCTTTCTTTAAAATCTTTTTCATTTACACCAAAAACAACAGTCGAAGATCATTTTCCAGCCGGAGCGGAAATAACTACTAGCACCCGCATCAATGTGCGCCTGTGATTTTTGCTCTGGATGCAAAGAATCGGTGCATTCCAAAAACTTCATCTACTCCCTAATTCTTTCCAAGGAAGCTCTGCCGGATTCCCTTTTGCATAAATCGGAATCTTTACGCCGTCAACGACGATGTTTTTCTCCGTCAACCGACACCTTTATCAGCCAAAGCATACTTTGCCCTGAGAAGAATCGTATTTTTAATAAGTGAGCCAACATCTTTGCGTCGGTCAAATCGTTGATTGCTACCACTTCTATCCTTCTGCCTTAAACATTTGACGGAACGCAAGACGACCAATACGGCCAAAAACCATTAATCGCTACTTTTTACTGCCATTTTTCTTCCTCCTATTTGTTTGTATTTATTGAATCCTTGATTCAAGTCCCTTTTCCCCTATCAGCGAAAGGGTTTGCCACTCTTTACACTTCAAAAAGTGCAGCCGGCGGCATTTTCGAAAAATCGGCTGTGATTGCAGCATAAAGCTCATTCGCCACAATCTCTAAAGCTTATTATACCTAAATCCCTTGTGATTTCAAGTTCTTTTTGAAATTTGTATACTTCTTGCTCAAAGCATTTGCTGTTTTAGCAAGCAGTAGCCGCATTTCTACTTAAAAATCCCTATCGCCCTATATCTGTGAGCGAATCCAGCGCATCAATTCCGTATCCTTTTCCGGCAAGTCCTCCGTAAAAAGAGATCCATATGCGATAGAAAGTGCCAATCTTTTCGCCTTTTTGCGGACAATCATTGCCTCGCCGTCCTCCGGAGCCACGATAGCTGCGATCCGCCCTCATACCCCATTTTTTTCTAATACTCGGCTTACCCGCTCATAATTAGCCTCTGGCTTTTGATATGCGCCTCGGCATCCTCGTTTTTCAATCACATAGGCATCGACCAAAAAGTCCTCCCTTCGCCATACCGCCGTTTGGTATATCCATATTGACCAGTTCCCGCCAAATAATATCGACTTCGTCCTCATCTGGGAACATAAAACGGCTTAGCGGAATCTGATTTCCCTCGATGCTCAACCGTCATATAATCCGGCAATTCTTCCGGCCGCAGACTTTCATAAACATAGGTTTCTCCCTCAATTTCTTCCTGCCGATTCGGTAACCGGGAATGGCAGAAACAAAGTCTCGACCCGCTTTCCATACTTTCAAACAGTGCCACTAAAGTTTCCTGACTGTTTTGAATAAAAAGCTATAAATACATCTTTCTCCCTCCTGCCGCTAATTTTTATATCAGCCCCTTTATTTCAGCGCTTTTTCCTGCCTTAAAAGCCATTCCTACCACCTCGCCCAGTGCCAAATAGTGATGACCGATCGGATCGCATAGGTAATCGGGCGAATCTTAGCTACATCAGGCTGCCCATCGCTATTTAGGACATTTTTCGGCAGCACTGACATTGACAATCTCGCCAATCACATTCCCTCTTCGGTAAAAGCGAACCAACTTGCACTCCAGCGCCATCGGAAGTTCACTGATTAGCGGTGCATCAACATATTTGCTATGCTCCGTATGAAAACCGGCTTTTTCCAGCTTATCGGGAACCGTATTGCCGGAAACAATGCCGACATAATCCGCCGCTACCATATGAGCTTACGTCAGCGATATTGACCGTAAACGCCTTTTTCTCCTCAATATTTTTCGTGGTCTTATGCTCCTCCCACTCAGGCAAAATAATAATCTGATTGGTATCATAAATCCCGCCCCAAGCGGCATTCATAGCATTTGCTTTGCCAGCTTCGTCATACGCCGCCACAATCAGCACCGGCATTGGATATAACCATGTTTTTGGTCCGAAATCTTTTCGCATAATTTTGTCTCCTTTTTCTTTCCATTTGTTTGACGGTGCTCCTTGTCTAAATTCTTTTCTGCCGTCATTTCAATATTACTATACCACAAAGCTTGGCGTAAATGCGAGAAAAATCCTGCGGGATTTATTTACTTTCTCTGCAAGAAGAATTATAACAAAAATAGGTCGGAATACTTTTTAAATTCCTTTGTGAATTTTCAAAAGCGATTTTCATCTATCCTATAATCTCACTCTGCCCTCTCGAAATTTTTGTTGTATATACATTTGATTTTGGTGCAGTTTTTCTTTTTGCTTTTACTCTTTACCTATGAAAGGAAACTTTCGTCAAGTCTTTGCGTAAGTGGCTCAATGGTAGAGCATCGCCTTCCCAAAGGCAGGGGTCGCGGGTTCGAGTCCCGTCTTACGCTTTTTATTTCTCATTTTCTTGACATTTCCCTATTTCATTTATCTTGTTAGCAGGAAAGGGCAAACCCTTTTCGGCAGGGAAAAGCGAGTAACCTTTAACTGACCGCAGAGGAATCTTTTATGAGCAAAACAAACGAACCTTTAACTCCATTAGAAACATCATCCCTTGTCACTGCGACCTTTTTCGAATGAGTGATTTGAATGACTTTTTACGAATATGCCAAACGCTCCCTGAAGTCGGTCCCGAATGCCGGCTGGCGGCCGCACCCGAATAAAGTTCATTCTGCTAAGATTTTGCGCTCTTTTTAGAGGCAGGCGACGTTTACGCCATTGTCTGAAAAGATGAAAGCAACGTAATCGGCAGCGATGGTTTGCATGAGCATCCGGTGCCGGATTGCTGCTGCGATTATACCGGTCTGCGTCTGCGGGAAATCGGCTATGTCTTAAGCCCCGATTATTGGAATCGTCTATATGACGCGGCACTGTCGGCGGTAATTTACCACGCCTACCAGAACCTATCCTTAGATGGGCTGTTCGTCTCCCATTCCGAAGAAAATACACGCTCCCGGCGGGTGATTGAAAAATGCGGGTTTTTCTTTCACCGGCTCTTATCAAAAAGAATTGGTCTTTTTAGACGGGCAAATCGTAACCAGTCGCTTTTTACACTCTGCGTTTGACCGCAACTGGAAGCCGGCGTCCGATCCGAAATACGATGAAATTCCCTATTTGGTAAAAATCCCCATGCGGCCGCAGCAACATGGGGATTTGCGTCTACTCTTTTAAAGTTTTTAGATATTCTTTTCTTTCCGGCGAGACTTTGCCGGCTTTCTCTGGCCTTTTGAATTGCCTTGTTATGCGTCCAGCTCTCCAGCCGCCGGGACTTAATCAGCGGCAGCGCATCATACTGCTTGACCAGCGCCATGCTGAAATACCAAGCAATCATCATCTTGACACAATATTCTTCCGACTGGATCGCCGCTGCCCACTCCAAATATTCGGGCTGAAAATTCCGTGTCCAGATAATTCTGACAGCAAAGCCCCACGCCATAGCGAATCGTATAGGTTTCCCCGATTCCAGCCATTTTTAATCAGCAGCAGATTGCCTCTCGATCTTTTCTTAAAAACTTTCGGCAAAAAACAAATCACAGGTCGCCCAATTATCAATATAGGGTAAAAACGCCTCCGTCCTATCCAATGTTTCCTCAAAATCTCCCATTTGCTCAATCAAAAAGCATGAAGGTTATTTTCCTCAAAATAGCAATGCGGAAGCTCCTCTGTAATTCCCATACATTCCGCCTTCCGCTCCTTTAAAAAGTCTGCTTGCAAGATTTCGCGCGCCGGGGTACGAATCCCGATCATCGTTTCGACCGGGACATTGGGAATCAGTTTTTGATTAAAACTCTTTATACCCTTCGTCCTTTAATGCCATTAGTTCCGCCTGAAACCGAACCTTGTTCATAATCTCCTCCTTTCTGCCGCCCAATCATCCCTCCCCAACAGTGCCCGCAAGGTTCTGGCTTTTTCGGTTGCTGCTGATTTGGCTTTTGGCATCGGCAATGTCCGCCAAACCTTCCCACTTGGCTTCTTCCGCTGAAATCAAGCCTCGCTCAGCCGCTTTCTTTTTAAGTAGGCCGCATAGCGGACAGCAATCTCAAAATCCTATTAACCCAAACCGGAGGTTTTTGGTTTGAGTAGTCTCCTGACCGGCATATTTTTATACTTTTCGGTTAAAAAGCGGATAAAATACCGGCGGCCAGTAAATATTCTTTCCAGTGAACGGACCACTTCGCCGGACTGACCGCTTCACTGCTTTTCAGCAAAACTGCTGCCGCTCTTTTTACCACTTCGCAATGAAGCTCTCCCCTTTTTCATCAATTCCCCGCCACCGCCGGAACCGAATAGCAGCCTCGCCGTCCTGCGCCAGCAGGCCAATTACCACAGTTAAAAGCGATAACGGCGGCGGTGTTATATTTCCGCCGTCTAACGGGCCTCTTGCGCCCCCACGCCAATTCCGATATTTTGAAATTGCTATTTTTCGCATTTTCATCCCAGTGCAGCCAAACCGAAGCCCCATCCTTGGCAAACTCTCCTGTTCCCGGCGCAGAAGAACCGCTTCCATCTGCCCTTCGGCACTGATGGAATACACCCAGCCGGTATTGACAATTTGATATTCTCCGGCTGTATCCGGTGTCATCAAGTCCTCACCACCCGCAATTGGAATTTGTCTCATGTGCCGGTATGCTTAAATGAAAGAGCAGGAGCTTTTGCGCCGTCCGCAAGCATGGTCTGACCGACACGCAGTTCTACTTCATCCTCAATCACCGGCTTCTTTTATCTTTTTCCGATTTCCAGACCTCGGCAAACGGAACCTCGAACGCCCTTTCCTCAGTTGCAGCCGCTTTGACTGCCGCCGGCGGCAATCTCTTTACCAGCGCCTTGGCGGTCGTTACGGCAATGGAATTTCCTTTTTATCTGCTAAAGCCCGAATTGCCGGCAAATCTAAGATTGATTTTTCTGCAATTGCCTTTTCGACTGCCGCTTCCGCCTCCGGCAAATATTTTTTTCAGCCACTTTTACCAATTCTGCCGTCCCAGCCAACAGGCGAACCGCCCTTAACGACACCGCCACCAAATCGTCAATCAGCGGCCAGACGACCGCTAACAGCCCATCACCGGCAATCGTATCAAAAGCCGCTGCCAATGCCGCCAAATTGGTCGGTTCTCCGCTTTGCCAGTCCAAATAGGCAGCGTCCGCCGTGCCCGGGTGCAAAAGTCCCGCTGACGATGCTTTCGATTGCCGCTATGGCGACATTTTTCCGCCTCATCCGGCAAATTGGAAACGCTGCGCCGCTAATAGATTAACGCTTGCTCCGGGCGGCAAGTCGCCGGCGCCGAACCGTCTGCCGCAAAATCAATCCCTGGCCATGATGAGACCTCACTGTCCCAGCGAATTCCGCTTAGCGCATAATCCCCACAACGGAAAAATCGAAAAACAATTCCTCGCTGTTCCAGCCCAAATCAAACCGATCGGGGAAAATCTTCATCCACTCGGCCTGCAAATCGGACGCCGCCAATAAGCCAATTTTTAAATCAAGACTTGGCTCCGGGATCGGTTCTTTAATATAACGCAGTACCCGCTCGCCCGCCGTCATGGGTAAGCCGGTCAGCGGCAGGTCAAGCTTTTCCAGTGCTTTTGACATCAGCCGCCGTCTTGCCGGCAATGTCCGAGTCTTGCCAGGCCAACTGAAAGTCCCGCCTCCTAAAATATCTGCTTTTTCCCTTTGATATTGCTCTAAGCGGCTAACCAGGTCCGAAATCCGAATGGACAAATCGTCAAAACTAGGTGTCGATAAAAGACAGGGAACTTTATCAATGTTTCTGGCAAACCTGATACATCCGAGCCGATAGAAGCGCCGTCGGCATGTTGCCGCTGTCAATCGTAATGCTCGGCATCTCGTCCCCACACCAGCTTTTTAAAGTATGGCTCAAAGCGGAAAATCTGCCGTCCGCAGCCCGGCCAGACTTAATTTGACATTTTGCGGCTCTATTTGCGCCAACTGATTGGTCAGTGCTAAAAATCGCTCGGTTACAATATCTATGCACAAAAGCGCTGCGGTTTGAAAGCATGACCGCCATCTCCGTTAAATGCTCCGGCGTCACTTCACCCACGGCAAAATCCGGTATTTGCCATAGCTTCGGCATCCGCTGCCACAATCCTTAGGGGCTCTGCTTTTTCGTCCGGCAGACTGGGCGCTGATCTGCCATTTTTCCATCAATTTCCGAACCAAAACCACCGTGGCCTTATCCGAATCCGCCGCCAATAGAGATAGCCACTCGCCCAACGTTTCTTTTGTCCGAAGGACAGTTCCGCTTCAAAGCAGATTTTCAGCAGTAATTGTCTGGTTTTCTTGACTTTACCGGAAAACGCCGCCAGTAATATTTCTGTCAGCCTGTCCTCATCTGCCTTTTTCAATCAAAAACCGGCGCCAATCGCTCAATCACCGGTGAATCGCCGCCAGCCAGCAAAGGAATCAGACTTTCCGTACGCCTGATGATTTCATCGTCTTTAAGCCCCTAACTGATCCAGTATCCGAATCCACACCTTGCGGTCGCCCGGTCGAAGCGATGAGTCCAGCGCCGCAAAAGCCAAGGAAAGCGCTTCTGACCGGACAATACAGCCTCTTTGGCAGCCTTCCGGGAAAACTTGCTCGAACGGGCTGGTAACCGGCATATTCAGCGTCGCACCGACTCGAATATGTTCGGCAAACCGCCGACTGATTAACGCAAGATCCGGCAAATCCGCCGGTTTTTGAAATGAAAGCTCTGCCGATAGGTCTAAAGCAGTGCGCTAAAGCCGACCAATCCTTCATATATTCAATGCTCTCCGGAACTTTTTAATTGAAAGCGATCTCACCAGCCGCACCGCCAAAGCCCCAAAAGCACTGAGCGAATGTTCCCACTATCCGCCGCCGGGCGGTACAGGCAAAAAGTAATAAAATCAGCGGCATATTCCGCACCCCGCCGGCTGATAATCTCTAAAAGCGGTATCGTCTGCCGTGCGCAGAACAGCGGCTGCCCGTCGGGCATCTACGCCGACTTCAATTGCAAAACAAAAGCCAGCCGGTTCAAATCAGTATCTACTATCTCGACCATTTCCCAGCCGTTATCGATTTCCTTATAGTCAAACCAATCCCCGCTTTTTAATCCGGCTAAGGCTGTCCTTTTTCTGCTCCGCCGTAATCGCCGGCAAATTAAGAACTTCTTCCGCCGATGCGTCCTCCCAGCCCAGTGCCCGATAAATCTCACCGCCTTTTTCAATCCTGCCGCTCATAGCTTCCTTCCTTTAACCGAACCGCCAATATATGCTTACACGGCCCTCGACCGTTTGATGATTAAAATACCACGCACAGGTACACTTTGCTTCTTTTTATGTCCCTATTCGGGTCGTAGGTAACCCGATAATCCATATCCTGCGAATGTACGATCCATTGTCCGCCGCCGATACTTTCGATTTGATTTATCAATTTTTCGGGCCGCTGTCAGACGGGATTATCCTTCTGCACCCGTTCCGGTTTCCTCCGGCAGTTCCCTATGAAAAATAACTGTTTTCATATAAGTCAGCCCAATTTCCCGGAGACAGCCAGTAAAGCCAATGCCGCTTCCGCCTGTCCGCTGGACAGCCGCCACTTCGGCTAATAATTTTTTTCATTCAGCTTGGCCTCAAAGCTGAGGACAGAGCCGATTTCCCAAGCATTTTCCATCACCTCCGGCTGCGCTAACCCCTCTAACAGCGCTCCCTCGCCGGAATATCCCTGCCAGCTTTCCGCCGTCAGGCTCAGCGTTAGTCTGGCACGGCCCAGTCTGCCTCTATCATCATTCCGCCCTGCTTTTTCCTCCACCTGCGTATAAAAAGCACAGCCCCAGCGTATCGGTCATTACTCGTTTTAAGGCTGACAGCCGGTGCAGACCGGAAACCCAAACTGCGCCCTGCACTCCTTCGCGGCAAAAATCTTAATCCCGGCCGGCGAATAGGTCAGCCAGCCGGAGCGCTCCTGCCCGGTTGCCGCCGGAAGCGAGCAATAAAGGCTTTGGCCGCTATTCCTTTTACTGCAAACATCGGCTTCATTTCCTGTGAATCGCTGCTGTATTTCCCAATGCCCGCACCCATCGCTCCGGCATTTCTACCGGCCTTTGCACAATGATCCTGCCCATTGGCGGCATTTCTTCCGAATAATTCAGTGCTAATGCCGACAGTCCATCGCCGCCGACCGAGAGTTTCAGCTGATCCTTTGTGTTTATTTCCGTCAGCGCCGCTCTCAGCTCTGAGCCAATATCAACATTGGTTGTGCCAAAGGATATTTCCCCGTCAAAGCCCGGCTCGCAAAAGGTCTAATCGTGCATAAACGCTGTTGCAGGGCAGAAAAGCATTCCGCCCGCAGCCGGTCGCCTTGGGCGAGACAGCACCGGATCCCGCATTGCCGCCGGGGTATATTTAAAATACCTGGCCGCCGTAATATCCGCCAAGACCAGCAGGCCCCTGTGCTAGTTGCGGTTTGACGGCCGTTCCTCGAAAAAGCGGGGCGCATCCTCCACCCCCTTTGGTGTCAAAGCCGGAGCCAGTGCTAAAAGCTAAATTACCGTTTTTAGCAAAGAGGCTGTCCACCTCTCTCATCTTACAATCGCCTTTATTCTATGATTCAGATTTTTACTCAGTCAGCAATACTTTGCTCTAACTCCGCCAAATCTGCAGCCAGCCGGTCTGCTCCGCTTTGCTGTCACCTCTCGGTCGCCAAAGCCGTAAGGACGCCAATCACCGGAGGGTGATTGGCTTTTGGCGCCACCTCATCAAACTTACGGTCGCCGACCATGACTACCTGCCCGGACGGAGTGATTTTATTTTTGCGTCAAAAATGCGTCCGATGACTTCTTCTTTGTGGCTTTTTACTGCCATCTAATTCCGCTCCGAAATATCTTCAAAATACTGGCTAATCGAAAAATGATCCAAGATTTCTTTTTGAATAAAATACCGGCTTCGAAGTCGCCACATAAAAGCTTACGTCCACTATTTTTCAGCTTTTCCAAAAAGCTCCTTGATTCCGGGATAGAGCTTATTTTCAAACTTACCGATTCGGGCAAACCGCCTCCTGAAACAACTCCGATGCCCGTTCCGCTTGTTCTTCGCTAAAGTTATAAATCCTCATAAAAAGAGTCCTGCAGCTTAGGCCCAATAAACTTTTCCAGACTTTTTCAAAATCCGTTACTTCAATATTAAAAATGCTGCAGGGCATATGCTGTTGATTTGGTAATTCCTTCCGCCGAGTCGGTCAGCGTGCCGTCTAAAATCAAATAAAAAGTATGTTGGTACTTTCATACGATTCCTTTCTCGGTGCTTCTGATTGCTTCTTAGTAGCTCTTTTGCTTTTTCAGCGATTATTTATCCTTTTTCGTCTGCCGCAAGCTCTGCTTTTTCTTATCGAAATACCTGTCTTTGTCCACGCAGAACATTTTTCCCTGTCTCGGTTCTAATATCGCTTTTTCATAGGTAGTATGATACCATATCCATACCCTTGTGGCAAGCAGGAAAATGCCGGATACCTTTTTCATGGCTGCTCCTGCGAAAAGTTCTCTGCCTGCCCATAATTGCCAAACCCATAAAAATATGATATACTAAAAAGATAAAATTACATTTTTCATTTGACTTTGAGCATTTTGGCTGGCGTATTCCGAAATGATTTTTAAGAGTTTTGCTTGTGCTTGCCTACCTCAAAGCAACATCAATATACGTTAGGAGGAACCTCATGAAAAAGTTTTTAACTCGCAAAGAAATACCATTAGAGCAGACTTGGGATTTGTCTGTTTCTTTACTCTACTCAGCAAGATTTTTGAACAGGCAAAAAGCAGCTTGAAAAATGCCGTTGCCGATTTCAAGCGCCGCTATGAGAGCTGGCTCAATAATCCGGTAACGATTAACGCTTGCCTTTAGCGAATACCGGCAATCTTAAAAAGCAAATTTCGACATTGCCCATTATGCGGAGCTTGGTCTATCCGTTGACCAAACCGATGGCCAACAAATTGCGCAGTATCAAAAACCGACAGCTTTTAGCAGAAGTAGAGGCTAGCTTAGCTTTATTGAAACCGAGATTTTTAGCTCCAGTCCGAGGAAACCTTAGCCGAAGCTGCCAAAGACAAAGAACATCATCTTTATTTAACCCGGCTGTTAGAAAGAAAAAGCCCATATTCTGAGCAAGGACGCCGAGGTCTGCCATCAGCGGTCTGGGAACTGCGTTGTCTGTTCCTTATCAAATGCTATGATACGGTCAAGTTCGGCGATATTCTATTTAAGGATATTGAATATAAGGGAAGGTCTACCCCTTAACCCTATAATACGTTCGAGGGGCATTTGGAATTAGAGCCGGATACGAAGCTCCGGCGCAAGGCATTTCCGCCGCTTTTTCTAAAGGGCTTATCCAAATATCAGCGCACGACTGCCGGTCTTTATAATGCTCAGGTTCGAAAAGAAAAGACACTGGCAACACTGCGAGGATATGACAGCGTATTTGATTATCTGCTGGATAAGCAGGAGGTCAGCAGGGAGCTCTATGACCGTCAGATTGACGTGATTATGGCAGAATTAGCTCCTCATATGCGGCGTTATGCAGCTGCTGCAAAAAGTGCATGGTCTGAAGAAAATGACCTATGCCGATTTAAAGATTGACTTGAGATCCGAGCTACGCTCCGAATGTTACCTACAGTCAAGCCAAAGAGTATATTTTAAATGGATTATCCGTACTGGGTACAGACTATGGCAATATGCTGCGGGCAGCCTTTGAGGAACGCTGGATTGACTACGCCGAAAACAAGGGAAAAGCACCGGTGCCTTCTGTGCCAGCCCTTATGGTCGTACCTCATTTATCTTGCTTAGCTTTAATCAAAAAGATGAACGAAGTTATGACTTTGGCACATGAATTAGGACATGCTCGGTCATTTTCAGCTAGCAAAATGCAGCGCAAAACATTTTTAATGCAGAATGTTCGCTATATTTCGTTGAGTCGCCGTCCACTACCAATGAAATTATCATGGAAAACTATCTGCTCAAACATGCCAAGGACGACCGTATGAAACGCTGGGTGCTGTCACAAATGATTTCTAAAACCTATTATCATAATTTTTGTTACGCATTTGCTGGAAGCGGCTTATCAGCGGGAGGTTTATAAAATCATTGACCAAGGCGGATCGGTGCAGGCAGATACCTTAAATAGCATTTATAAAAAGTACTATCTGATTTCTGGGGGATACCGTAGAGTTAACGCCGGGGGCAGAACTGACATGGATGCGTCAGCCCCACTATTATATGGGTTTTATACTCTTATACTTATTCTGCCGGTTTAACCATCGGTACGCAGGTAGCTCGCAAAATCTTAGACCAGCCGGAAGTGGCAAATAACTGGCTAAAGGCTCTATCCATGGGCGGCAGCAAGACCTTTAGCAATTGGCACAAATGGCGGGAGTTGATATTTCAACCGATGCTCCGCTAAAAGATACGATTGCTTATATCGGTTCGCTGATTGATGAAATGGAAGTCTTAACCAAAAAGCTGGAAAAATAATCGCATGGAATGGTTAAAAATTACAGGAAAAATGGGGAAAAGGGGCTGTTGCAAAATAGTCCCTAAAAATGAAAAATTAAATTAAAAAAGCAAAAAGCATATGGTAAAGAATTCCAAACCATGTGCTTTTGTGATATCCTTTATTTATGCGAAAATATATCTGACTCTCTTTTTCTGATTTTTGCCTCAAGCGGCAAGCTCCCCATCGCTACTGCTCAGCGGCTTTCGGGGCAGGCTTTTCCCTTGTCAAAAATTAGTCAATCGCAAGGCGGCACTGCATTATTTTACCAGCGGCAGCAAATATTCATAGCCTTGCTCTTTCATTTCTGCTTTTTGGAATAAAGCGAAGAGGCACTGTTAATGCAATATCTCAATCCTCTTCCTTGGGCCCATCTTCAAAGACATGCCCAAGATGCGAATCGCCCGATCCGACTTCTGACTTCGGTTCTATTCATATTGTGGCTTTTATCCTCCTGATAGGTCAAGACATCTTTGCTGATTGGTTTCGTAAAGCTCGGCCAGCCACAACCGGAATCATATTTATCGGTTGACACAAAAAGCGGTTCGCCCGGTCGCTACATCAACGTAAATCCCCGCCTCCTTATTATCCCAATACTCATTGGAAAATGGTCGCTCGGTATCATTTTGCTGTGTTACCGCATACTGCGATTCGCTCAGCCTTTGACGCAGCTCCCTGCTCTGACGGCTTCGTGATATTTCCACGAATCAATCACGATTTCTTGTGCCTTATTCAAATCAATATGGCAATAGCCGTTAGGATTTTTGCAGATAATCCTGATGGTAGATCCTCAGCTTTAGTAAAGTTATCCAACGGCAGGTTTTCAATCCGGATTGGTTTTTCGTACTTTTTGCTGCTCCGCAAGAATTCACGAATGATTTTTTCTTCTGCCGGATCGGTATAATAAATGCCTGTCCGGTATTGCAGTCCTTATCATTTCCCTGCTGATTGATGCTGGTGGGATCGACCACTTTCATATAGTAGGCAAGTAGCGCCTGTAAGCTGATTCTTCCGGATCGTATTTGACCTGTACGGTTTCGGCATGCCCACTATTGTTATAGAGTAAGTCCTCGTACTTAGGATTCTCGGTATGACCGTTGGCATAACCGATGACGGCATCTGCCACACCGTAAATTCTTTCTAAATAAGCTTCCATTCCCCAAAAACAACCGCCCGCTAAATAAATCTCCTTTAACCTCACGTTGGAATAATCCGGTTTTTCCATGATGGTTTCCTCCTTTTGTTTGTCCTGTATTTCATGGGTTTGAACTGCCGACCGGTCATTCATTGCCTTTTGACTGCCGCCCATCGTAGTACAGGCGGTAATGCCTAATCCTAAAAGCTACTCCTACCGCCGCTATCTTCCATGCTTTCTTTTTGCTGCAATTTCCATTCACCCCTTATTTTTCTTATTTCGCACATCTGCGCTTTCACTCTTTAAAAAGTTCTACAAAAAGCAAAGCTATTGCGATACTCTTTATTATATCCCCTTTAGATAGCGTAGTAACTGAAAAATCGATAAAGCTTTTGACAATGATTGCAAAAACGGCATACTCTCCGTAGCATTTTTATTTGCTGAATTGCAGCTCACGGAAAGTAGCCGTTTGTCTATTTGCCAATAATGTTACCGTTTTCTGCCTCTAAATCAATCTCATATTTTCCATGACCGTATACTTTCTTATACCTATGATCGGATATTTTGCCAAAACCGACAATATTTCCATTCGTAACCGTAGCATCCAGTCTGGCATCTAACTCCGATGCCAAATTGACAATGATATCGCCATTGGTCAGCTTGAGCGCCAAGTCATTGTTTTTGTTTGATTTAAGAGAATATTTCCATTGGTAACTTCCAAATCTGCCTTGTTTTCAATCCATGCACCAATGATATTGGCATTGGTAATCTCCGCTTCAATCTCTGCCTGACAATTCTCCGGCGGCAGCAAAATAAAGCGTGTAATTTTCTTCTGCCATTTTTCTCCTGAGAGCTTCCGGGAAAATCCGGTATTCTCCCTCCGGCATCAATTCCACCGTCCAGTCAGCAGCTACTTGATCGTTCTTTTTCCATCGTTTCTGACTCTGCTAACCAAACTTCAATTTCTTTTCGCTTTCGTATGAGCAATCAGCAGGTTGATGTTTTCGGCATCGATTTTGATTTTTGACCGGTACCGGCTCTAAGCTTTGTGTCCATGTTTTGACAATCCTCTTTTGCGTTTTTGAGAATATGCCTCTCGCCAATATAACCGTCTTCAATGTAAGAGTCATTCAAAATCTTCTCGACATTCATAATTTGCCCGCCATTTTTCCAACCGGTCTGCAATCTCTCGAACAAAGGATAACTCATCGGAGTTTCCCAGATTATCGGCAATGCTGTTACCGGCTCCCTCTAATCCTTTTTTTCCACACCGTCTGCCGCCTGATTCATTCCCTCTTTGATATCCGCACCGGCTTCTGTTAACGCCTCTTTTATCTGTGTACCGGCGTCTTTGAGTGCTTCTTGTATCTCTTCACTCTGTTTGTATCGATTCCATATGCGGCTCTGAAACATCTTATACGCATCCAGTGTCGCAAAGGAAATGACCGCTGCCAATGCTGCAATGATGGTAACAACCGCTACAATGCCTATTACTTTTTTTCATTAATGTCTCCTTCTTTTTGCAATGTTCCAGCGAATGGATAAGTACAGGTTTTTAATGCCCTTGATACATACGCCAAACAGTAAAAATCGTTAAATAACAAATTAAAATCGCTAATCCTACTAAAAAGATACCCAAAAACACCGATGTTATCGGGTGCAAGGTTAAACCGCAGACAGTAGCGATTTGCCCCATCGGAAGCAGCCAGCTAAACATCGTTACCAGCCCCTGCCACTCCAAGTGCTAAAACCGTTGTCAACAGCGCCACCATAATGCCGATAAAAGCTCCCTAACAGCCCCAGTCCCTACGCCCAATGCCGGTGGTGCTAAAAGACAATCCCCACCACTATCAGTGCCACTATCCAAGGCGATGTCGCAGGTCTTGACGGCACTCTGTTCGGATACCCCTGATTCGGCATCTGTCCCTGCGGGGAATGGGCTGCTGAAACGCCGCTGACCTTTGGTCTTGAGGGCCACTCATGCATAAGAAATTCATCGGCGATGTCTTTCGGACTTCCCAGCTCTGCCGCTATTTCCATTTCCGTCTTGCCATTTTTCTGCTCCCATCCGGAAATGCTCTTCATAATCCTCTATAATATCATTGACGATATACGCCGGATAGCTCCGCGAGATAATAGCGCAATAAATCTAGAAATCCCCTTTTATTCATGCCTGTCTCCTCAAAATCCGATTGACACTTTCCGAAAAAGCTTTGCCAATCCGCCACTTGCTCCTGATAATAATATCTTCCCTGTTCGGTAAGGTGATAATACTTTCGGGGGACCGGTTTGGGATTCTTTCAAATAAGTTTCCACCAAGCCGTCATTACTGAACCGGCGCAAAAGCGGATAAATCGTACCTCAGACATCATAATATGAACCGAAATTGACTCCACTAGCTCTATAACCATAGAAATCTTTTTCCGCCAAATAAGAAAGCACGCAAATCTCTAATACTCCCTTTTTAAATTGCGTATTCATTTTTCTTCCTTATGTTCTACATTTCCATTATTTTCCGCATCGTAGTATTGCTTTCTTTGTAGCTCCTCCGCCTGATAGCGGTTATCTCCGGTTGTGGAATTGGCGTCATAAAAGCCCTGCCCCTGCTGATAATTTCCCGAATTTTGATAATTTCCTTGGTAATTATTTTGGTAATTGCCTTGATAATTTTGATTCGGCTGATTGGGATAGGGATTTTGTTCCAAAGCCGCCCTGCGGTCCGTAATAATAATCCATCGGCGCCATAGGAATAACCAGCGCCGCTGCAATATAGGCAATAATCCCAACCGACGTCAATGCCGCCAAAACAAACAGCAACCGAACTACTGTGGAATCCATGGCTAAATATTCTGCCAAACCTCCGCAAACTCCGGCTAACAGCTTATCTGTATTGGAACGATATAATGCATAATAAAGTCCTCTCTTTCTTTTTGGTTTTGTTTTTGTTTTTCTACATATTATCACACGCTACCTTATAATGCAAGATACTGGTATTAAAAATATGATTAGATTTTATCTTGCCATCCGCCGCCATGATTTTGCTATAATTTTTGCTTGGCATATTTTTCAGCTCATCGAACAAAAGCCCTTGCTGCTGATTGCTGCAAGGGCTTAAACTCCTAAAAATCTTAATTTTCCGGCTGCTTTCTATCTGTTTGCTTCCGTCAGAAAGACAAATATCACCAAATTATTCTTTTATATTAATATCTTTTTCGGTGTAACCGGCACAAAAACGATCCATCATATCCGGCACCAGATCCAGAATCTTACTGACATTATCCCGACTGTTAATATTCACCAGTCTGGTATGCCCGTCCTTAATCACCAAAATTGCCTTGGGGCTTACTTTTGCTCCCATTCCGCCGCCGGAACCATTGACTGCCGAACCAAAAAGCTACGTCCATCAAAGGAATAATCGTCGTGTCCTTAATCACAATCGGCTCTCCGACTACAGTTTTTGGTGTTTAGAAATTGACTCATACTTGAAATCAAAGCTGCTGCATTGGTTTTTTCCGTTCTCCGCCATAATATCCTCCTATTGCTCGCTCTCTGCCGAAACAGACCAAATATTTTCTTTTTCTATCCTGATTCTTTTTACTTTTTCTTTCTCATTTTTCGTCCTCTGCCGCTTTTTCCCGCTTTTTAGCGTTTTAATCAGGAAAAGCAACCGCAGGATTCGAATATCTATCACCAGTCGCAAGGCATAATAAACGATTTCAATCAGCAAAATCCGTCCTTTTATTGCCACCTGACCGGCAAATATCTTTTGTTCAAAATCCGGCACTACTTCCATTTTTACCACGTTTTCCCCGGATAAAACAAATAAAATAAAGACAAAACATATCCGGTATTTGCCGGATCGCCCAAACCAAAAGGTAATCTGACCATCGGCTCGCCTTGGCAAAACCGAGCGCAGCATTCGCCATAGCCAGTGCAGCACATGCCGAATCACACCACGATTTTTGAAAATACGCCCGCACCTTTTGAAAAAAATCCACCATGCATTTTCTACCAGCGCCCATTTCTTGCTCTCCTGCGGCTTTGCCTGCCGGTTCTGTGCCATCTTTTTCTTGTCAGACTCAGTTTTTGAGCTATTTTCTGCGTCCTCAAACTCCGCCCACATATCCGTATCGTCTGCCGACCGGCTACTGTCTGATGGATTTTTGCTTCGGTCTGATTTTTCTTGACCGGAAACGGTCTGTGCTACCGGCGTCCCATATAGCTCCGGTATTTCTACGGTTTCTTCCGCCCTTCGCACCATCGGCGTTCCGCACAGCTCCGGCGTTTCTGTCGATTCGGCAGATTTTTGCCGTTTGATCTATCTCCTTTGTTTCCAATGTTTTTCCGTTTTTGTGATATCGGCGTCCCATATAGCTCCGGCGTTTCTTCTATTTCCTGCATTTCGCCCGGCTTACTCTCCGGTATTTCTGCTCTTTTCGCCTCCTGCGTCAGATAAATAAACAAAAAAAGTTTTTCGCTTAAACTCCTCTTCTTCCATATCTTGCCAATTTGCCTGCCACAAATCTTCTTCTGCACCTTTTTGGCTTTTTCCTCCGGGGACTTTTTCTTCCTCGCTTTTACTGATTGGAAAGCAACCCAGCCAAAACTCCGTAATCTCTTTTGTCGGCGTATACTGAAAACGAACCCGTATCAGCCGAAACAGCCAACTGATTTTACCGCCCCCACGCCAGCTCTTGCCCTTTCTCAAAATCCGCCTCATAGCAAACCGGCACGCACAAAACCAAAAAGCAAACGAGCAGCAAAAGAAAGCCAAAGCACTACTAACAGCAAAATGCCAATCAGCTTTAACAACCATAATAAAATTGTTCCGATTATCGCCATTTTGCTCCTTTCCGCTCCCGTTTTGGAAATCCTTTTTTTATCCAATCCAAAGCATATCTCTATTCTTATAGAAAAATTGCAATCCCTATCAGCACCGTAAGAATATAAAAACCAATTCCCACCGGAAAAATACATTTGCTTTTCTTTTAATCAGCCGAATCAAAAGCAGGTTAAAGCCAACTGCCGCCGCTACCAATAGCACCAAGCCCCGCCATAGTGCCAAACCCGAAAGCCCATACGCAGCCGGTAATAAAGCCGCCACCAGCAGCGCCTCCGGTAAAAAGCAAAACGCCCATATCGCTAAGTAGCTGATGCCAAAACGTAAACCCCGCTACTTTCATTTTATCATTTTTATCTCGGAGATACAATAATTTTAATCCAAAATAAAGTAAAAATACGAAGTTTACTCCGCCGGCAATCAGTAGAACCACCCACGCCCGAATTGCCGGATTCGCCCGATATTCTGTTTGGCTATCCCTCTGTTCCTTGTTATCGCTTAGATTTTTCCGGCTCGTTCTCCACACTCGAAGCGGTTTGCCGGTTCTCTGCTTTTATCCGGTCTGTTTTTCCGGCGGCAATTCGGTAAAAATAGAAAAATAATAGCCGGGCTGCATTTTTCCCCGCATTGCTGTTACTTTTTCGCCGGAGATTCCCGCCAATAAATCGTCTGGCTTTGACTGGGGCAGCGCATATTTTGATAAAGCTCTCCTGCCAGATATTCCCCTGTAGCTGATAAACCTCTGCCAAAGCTGAGCTAATCAGCCGGTCCGCCAGCAGAAGAGCCAAATCATTATCCTTTAAATAATATAGCTGAAAAAAATCCCGTCCGTTTCGCCTGCCAAAAAGTCGCTCCTTTGCTCCTACCGGAATGACCAGCAAAAGCTCCGCCTGAGTAGCATTTGATTTCCGATAACGCAGTGCCGGTTTCTTTTGGCTCGACCTGTATTTTTCGCTGGCGGTCTCTAAAAATCCCTGTGCCAAACCGGACTGATCCCTGATCGTCTAAAAACACGAACTTTTTTCTTCCTCAATATATAGTGCTGAAACAAATAGCCAAACCATCGCCACCCAAACTGCCAGCAAAATGCCAATGGCTTTTTTTGTCGTGGTATAACACTTTTGCTTGATTTTAAGCAACAATGCTGTCTTAGCCATGGCATCACTCTCCTTGAGGCAAATCACATGACCGACAATTCCTACGCCCATTCCCGCCGCCAAAACAGCAAACGCTGCACCCGAAGCTTCTCCCGCCGCCAGTCGCAGCAAAAACAAAAAGCCATGATAAAGGGTGAGTATTCTGCCAGCGGCAGCCACTTTTTCGGAAAAAGGAAAGCGGCAAAAACGCCCCTGCCAAATAAAGCCGATAAGAAAAGCAGCGTCAGCGTGGCTCGCATAATAGCTCCCCACACTGTGAAACGCATAGCTTAGGAAACCAAACAACCAGTAAATCACCAACAATAATAAAATCAAGCCGCCAAAATACCAGCCATCTAAACTCAGCTCGCAAAAGATACGTTCCCGCTATCCAGCTCATACCGCCATATCCCAAGCTAAGCACCGTCATCAGCCCAAGCTCGCTGCCCAAATAATCGGCTGCCGAAATCCGGCTTAAAAACAGCCGCCGGTAGTGCCGTCTTTTTTTCTATTGCCATGCCTGCCAATTAATTCCCAGCAGGCACCCTCCCAAAAGAGTTAAACTAAAAATAATAGGACTTCGTCAACGCTCCCGGTAGTGCAGGTATTGGCTTTTTAGCGTATAGGCGCAGCCGCTGAAAGGCTATCCTTAAAAAGTCCACCGAAATCTTCACGTTTTCTGCCGTTGCCTGCTCATTGCTCAGCTTCAAGTCCACTAATTCCTGATTATACACCGAAATCACGGACTCCGAGCCCAGCATAATCTCCTCATACGCCTGAAAGGTTTCCCGCAACAGCGCCTGATACAGCGGGTGCTTACTTAAAAATAAAACCTCCACCGGCATAGACTCAAAGTACTGCCATTTGTCCGCAAAATCCTTCGGAAAATAAAGAAAAAGCTATCGCCACTCGGGCGTTCCGGCAGCGCAGATAGCTCTTTTATTTCCGCTACCTCCTCCAGTGCCTGCGTGAAGTTATCAATTGCCAGTTTTGAGGCATACGATCCGTCCGCATTGTAGTACATAATCGCAAATCGCTTTGGCGGCTGGCTTTGCCATTCCTAACAGCACCACTGCCATCGCTGCAAAAAGCAAAAGGAACTGCCACTTGACTCGCCAGACTGCTTTGGCATGAAAAATTAAACCATATTTCATGAGCAGTCCAACGTTTCTCATTGCAATTCCTTTCTTTTGCTTTTTGTTTTCCTTTCTTTCGGAAAAGCTTTTCAAAAACTTCCTACTATCAGCAGGCTTCTAAAAACAGTCCCATAGAGCCTAAAAAGCCGCAGTACATTATTCTGCACTTCCTCTAACATCTTAGCCATATCTTCTTGCGTTGCTTTCGTATAATCCCATGCTTCTTCCGGCTTAAAGTCTGCGAACTTAACATCATTACCGGTTCCCAGTACGCCACTTGCCACATGATAGGGTTATCGACTGAATCGGGCTATCGCTTTGGCTGATGGATTCCGCTGCTTTTTGTAAATCCATAGTAAAACCGACATAAGAATACGTAATCTGCTGCTTACTTACCACAAAAACTACGTTTGGTGAAAATTCCCTGAATCTCTCAGTGCCGACAGAGCCTGTGCCAGTTCCGCATCTGCATGCGGTTTTGCCAGCTCTTCGGCTACTTTATCAATCCGTCTAAAATCAATTCCTTGGTATAAATCAATTCTGATTTAACTTCCTCGTCCCACGTTGTTTTCAAATGAGGAGATCCGTTAAAGAGCTGAAGATAATTATATACCAAAAGGTCTTTGTTTTCTTCAATTACGCCAATCAGTCGATCCAGATAAGCCTCTGCAAAAGGTCTGAGTACCATCTGCCGCTAAGTCTTTCACCACCTGAACATAAAAGCTCAACCGTATCGGCTACATTTTTCCTGAATGGTATAAAACCTCGCCCTTAAACTCTTTTTCTTCTTCGCCAACTGTCAGCGTCCGGCTTCCCTTTTCTACTGTCAGTTTCCCATCATAATAATCTCAGATTTTCTCCAAATACTTCTTTTTATTTAATTTCTTAAACTCCGGCAAAGTCTTTTGGATCGAGCGCCTTGCTTAAATATTTCATCGACGCTTTCACATTTTTCCATGCCAAAGGTATTGGTTGCAGCCTCGATGGTTTCCGTATCTGTCATACCATTTTCTTCCAGCAGATTATTTAAGCTGTCTTTGGAAAAATAAATTGACTTACTCAATAATTTGGGAATGAGAAAATAAAATCTCCGTTCTGTTGCTGATACGTAGCGTCCAGCACGTCCATATTTTTCAGGGAAAGCCACAAATTGCCCTCTAATTTGTTTGCTGTTTAAGTCCATCTTCGTGCGCAGCTTCAAGCCGGCTCCTTTAAGCAAATTGGTATACATCTGACTGGCAGAGTCAGACTCATTTCCCTTAATCTCATCTAAAATCCATTCCTGATAGGTATCGCTTTTTGGTCACTTCGCCGGTTTTTGACCATGGCATCCCGACAGCTTTTCGGCATTGGTTTTTCGGATGAAAAAGCACCGGACACAAAAAGAATACCAAGCACCAAAAAGCTACAATTGCAACCCCGCCGATGCCTAAGCCAAAGCATCCAACCGGATTTTTCTTCGGTGCCGGCTGACTGATCGGAAATGGCTGCGCATGAGGGCTGCTGATTATTGTAATTCTGATAAGATCCTCTACCGGCGCACCTTGTCCGGGTTGTGCCTGATAAGACTGCGGATATCCCATATTATTTGGCATTTGTCCTTGTGGCATTTGCCCTTGCGGGATATTCGGCTGTTGCTGATTTTTCGATGTTCGGGTTCCACCCGTTATTTCCCTTGATTTTGCTTCGTTCATTCTGTACTCCTATCTTCTTTCAGAAAAAGACGCCCTTGCCGCCAGCTATGCTTTGGTTTTGCGGCAAAGATAACCAAACGGTTACCTACCATTCGCCGTATTTTTCTCCAGCACCCTTTACTGACAAGAGCGTCTTTCTTATTTACTCCTTCATTCCAATTGGTTGTAGAAAATTCCTCCCAGTGATTGCCCAAAAATGCCGTAGCTTCTTTTCCAAAAGACTACCTCATAATTCCTGCCATCACTGCCGGTCTAACTAATCGATTTACTTAAATTCCTTCAAATCAATATTATCAAACGCCGACTGCAAAGAAGTCATCGCTTCGGTACTGGACGCTGCCGGTACTTCTACTTCTTTCTTTTGCGGTGCATGGTTGTGCGACGTGGTTCTCTGGGCTGTCTGGGAGCAGCGGCTGCGTCTCGCTCTTCATCGTCAAACGAATCCGTTTTTCCGCCTTATTGACTTCCAATACCCGAACATTAACCGTATCGCCAACCTTTAATACTTCGTCCGGCGATTTAATGTGCTTATCCGAGATTTGCGACAAGTGAATTGGCCTTCTACACCGGTCGGTAATGCCACAAATGCACCAAAATCTTTAATCCGCATTACTTTACCCTCATAGGTTTCGCCATAGTATAATCTTTTTCGACCGAATTCCAAGGATCCTGTGACCGGTCTTTCATGCCCAGACGAATTTTCTTTTTCGCCCGATCCACTTCAATCACATAGACCGATACTTCCTGTCCTTCTTTTACGACTTCTTCCGCTTTGGTTACCCGATCCCAGCTAAGGTCTTCGAGGCCGAGACCAAGCCGTCAACCGGTCCGATATTAACAAATACGCCAAACTCCATAATCTTCTTCACAACGCCGTTAAACTCATCATTCGGATTAACCGTTTCAAACATTTTGGCTCTTTCGGCTTGAACCTTTTCTCTTTCCAATTCTTTTCTGGTAAAGACTGCCCGATTGTTCTTCTTTTCCAGCTCTAATACCATTACTTCAAAGGTTTCGCCAACCAATTCATTTAAATCTTCAATCATAAAATGCAGACGCCAACGATGCCGGCATAAAGCCCCGGACGCCCATAAAATCACACAGCACGCCGCCCTTAATGGCTTGTGCTACCGTAACCACAATCAGGGGTTTTCTCGGTAAATGCCTTTTTCAATTAACTGCCAGCCCCTCTCACGGAAGATGCTGCCCCTACTGATGGACAGCTCGACATTGCCGGAGCCGTCATCCGTTCTCAAAATCTCGGCTTTAATCTTGTCACCGACCTTGTACTTCCTCATTCGGCTTTTGTTCCGGCTCCAAAGGCATTTCACTGCAGGAACAATTCCGTCTGATACATACCCGAAGTTAACCAAAGCTTCCTTTGTCATTCACACCGATGATTTCCCCTTCGAGCCAAATCGCCGTTTTTGATTTTTCAAAGAGGCATTAATCTCCGCTTCATAATCTGCATGGTTTCTGCCGGTTGTTCAGCTTTTCCTTCTGCTACGTTTTCTGTTACTGCTTCCTGCATTTGTGTTCTTCATCTCGTCCATAACTAAACCTCACTTTTTCCTTCGTTGACTCTCTACGCCTTGTGTGAATCATAAAACTCAATATTGCGGAATACTCCCCGTTATAAAAGTTTACAATCCCCCAATTATTATTGTACCATACCTTGCGCCAATTGAAAAGAGATTTACAAAAACTTTAAGATTAAACTGCCAAATAGACAAACAAATCCGCACCTCTCTTGCTCAAATAATCGCAATATGATTACTTTACAGATGCTCCTGCTCTCCCTCTTTTGGCATTTTGCACCAAATGAGCGACAAAGCGCTGAATCGTTTCCATGAAAATCTCCGGTTGAAGCTCTCCACGGTTAATCTTACTTAATCCTCGCTCCCATCTTCCGGTGGTTTCCGGCGAGCGCAAAGACTTGGGTACCATTCGAATCAGGTTTTGCCTTTTTCGGTCCGGTCGCAGGTCTTACCCTGCCGCTGAATATAGCCGACCTTCAGGAGCCGCTCAATAATCCGGCTCTGGTTGCCGGCGTGCCAGCTCGACTCTTTTTAGCTGTTCCCCAATCTCTTCATCTTCCACAGCGACCGGCGTTTTCCATAGCGCTTAAAAAGGGTTGCCTCGGTATGGGGCTTGGGTGGTGTGGTTTGCTTTTCAAAATCCGGCAGTCCGTAGCCGTTGCTGCTTGTCCTTTTCGCAGTGGCGGCAAATTACCGGCTGCCTCTTCTGCCTCGCTCTCTTCCCCGGAATCCGTTTCCCTTTTGTTATCAGCAGTTTTCTTCCGGTGCCGTTTCCTGCCTAGTACGGTTTTCCGGCTTTTTGATAAAGCCATTTCCAGCCCTCGGTTTTCACCGTTTTCCCCTTTGATACAAAGGTTTCGTCCTCAATCCAGAGTAATCACTTTTACTCGTTTTGGGACTCATAATCCGGATAAAAACACCGCCAAAAAGCGTTTCACTACCATTTTGATAATTTTTCGCTCTTTTCACTCAAATGCTTGAGCACCGGTGTTTTGTCGGGAATAATCGCGATGGTGATCGGTAATCTTTTTGTTGTCAATAATTCTTTTCGTAAAGTTCAGCTTGATTTCGCTCCTGCCGTAATTTGGCAATTGCTCCCCTGAAAGGGCGGCAGCATCAATGCTGCGCATCGTATCATAAACGGTCTGTTCTCATATCTTCGCTTAGATAACGGCTATCCGTTCGGGGATACGTTAAGAGCTTATGCTTTTCGTATAAGGCCTGCGCAATATCCAGAACTTCTTGCGCCGTTAAACCAAACTCTTTATTGGCTTGGCGCTGAAGCTCGGTCAAATCATATAAAAGCTAGCGGTTTTTGTTTTTGGTTCTTTTTCAATTTCCGTAATTTTTTTCCGCTTTTTCCTTTGACCTTGGCTGCAATCTCCTCTGCTTTTTCTATTGCCATGATTTTCGTTTCCGAAATCTGATCCTCAAACCAAATACCCTCATAACTGCCGGCGGAGCATTCCCATATCTGCCGCTACTTCAAAATAGTCCTTGGGCAGAAAAATTGGTCAGTTCTTCTTCCCGGTCAACAATCAGTGCCAAAGTCGGTGTCTGTACCCCCGCCTACGCTGAACAAATCCGAATACAGCGTCGTATATGCTCTGGTGGCATTGATGCCCAGCAGCAATCCGCCTCCGAACGGCACTGGCAGAATAATAAAGGTTATTATACTCCTTGCTGTCCTTTAATTTCTGAAAGCCCTCGGAAATCGCCCTCATCCGTCATAGAGCGAAATCCATAGCCGCTTTACCGGCTTATGGCGATTGATATAATGATAAATATAGCGAAAAATCAATTCGCCCTCTCGTCCGCTGTCGGTCGCACAAATCAGCTCGCCCACATCTGCCCGCTCCGCTAAGCTGCGCAGGATATTGAGCTGAGCTTCTGTTTGCGGATAGGGTTTTGAAGCCCATCTCCGGCGGCAAAATCGGTAAAATCAGCGTACTGCCATTTTTATAGCGGGGATCGTAATCCTCCGGCTCTTTTTGTTGATGAGATGACCGACCGCCCATCGTAATCACATACGAATCGCCCTCGATGTAACCGTTTTTTCGCTGCCGAACACCCAAAACTCTGGCGATATCGGCGGCAACCGACGGTTTTTCTGCTATGATTAAAGCCTTCAATCTATTCTCCTCACTCTTTTGCCGTACTGGTTACAGTGCTTATCATACCATTTTGGTAAAAACAAGATACCCGTCCGGCGAATGGACACAGAATATATTCGCTTCAATCGCCTCTCCTCTGGAGTAAATATTACCAGCTCAATGTACGGGCACAAAAGCCGATACTATTGAGCTGCTATCGCATTTCAAGCGAACACGTTTGACTACAGTTGCAAAAGGGAATCTGTTTTGCTTTGCCGCTCATTTCTTTCTGCCTAAAAGTATTCCCATCTCTCGGTTTGGGGAACGGACTTATCGCAAAAGGAATCTGTGGCTTTGACGCTTGATTCCTTTTTGCTTAAAGTACTCTAAGCTCGGCATTGGGGACTTGCTGCTATCGCAAAAGGAATCTGTGGCTTTTGACGCTTTATTTTCTTTCTGCTTAAAGCACTCTATGCTCTCCGGTTTGGGATTGACTTATCGCAAAAGGAATCTGTGGCTTTTGCCGCTCTATTTCTTTTCTCGCTTAGAGTACTCTATGCTCTCGGTTTTGGGGACGGCTGCTATCGCAAAAAGGAATCTGTAGCTTTTGACGCTTCTATCTTCGCTTAAAGCACTCTAAGCTCCGGCAGGGACTTGCTGCTATCGCACTTCAAAGGAAAGGGAATATTGTGAAAGATTTGATCGTTTGTCCAACTGGTGGAACTGGCTGCTGACCTTTACCAGTGGCTTTTGCCTAATATTGGCTGTCTGCTGCTTTTTCATCATGCCACGACACACCACCGGCAATATCAGTCGCATTGCCATAGCCATGAGCAAGGCGGCAACCGGGCAGACTTGATCTATTTTTCTCCTTGCTTTTTGCTTTTTGCCGGCTCTGTTTTATGTAGTATGTTATTTCATTCTCAAACAGTGAGAACCGAAAACGCTATGGTATGCTTTTAATCGTTTTGGGACTGCTTTTGCTTGTAGTTTCTTCTCTCTCTTTCGAATCCTGTGCTGTATACGATTGCTTTTTATCCGTGCGCAAAATGCTATGTTCCTTTATATCAAATCTTTTTGGCTCGCCATGCACCTGACCGGTTACCTGACAGACAGTGGCTTTGCTCTTGCGGATTTTAGCCGGCTATATGGAAGATTTACAAAGCTATTTTTAATTTTTCGCAAATCATTGTCTTTTTATTGGGTGGGATAAGCGCTGCCACCTATATTCGGCATTTTCCTGACAGCTTCGTTCCCATGATTGCCGTTCTTTATATCTTAGGCGGAATCATTTTATTTTATCGCTCGGCGTGGGCATTTGTTTGGGATAAAGTAAGTCAATAGAATAAATATCCGACAAGGTGATCGTTATTTAGGGTTGTCATGAGATAAATCACCCAAAATCTCATATTTTTATAAACTACCATCCCCGCTATTCAAAAGACAGCACATCGGCTACCGGCTGCGTCAGTCAAGCTGCCCGCAGACTGCCGGCAGCAGAGAAAGGAGCGGAATATAGATAAGCCCTGGCGCAAAGCGGAAATGACCAGCGACCAAAAATATTGACCGGTATTTTGCAAAAAACATACTACTCACCGCCAAAAACGCCAAAAGCGGCAGACTTAGGCATTGCGAGCCGCAAAGATCCGGCTTCCTATGGCGAGTATTTCCTCATCTTTTTGACAGCACTTGAATCCAGCCGCCGGCAAAGGGCATATAATATTCCGACGCCCCAATCAAAAAGCCGTTTCCTGACCAAAGACCGTCAGCCGAAACGCCTTTTCTTTACCCGTTGATACTCCCCGCTCCATAATTGATGGCGCAAATCGGCTGAAAAGCCCTGTCCCCAGCAATCATCAGCATATACGCCAGTGCGCTACCTTAGAACTAACCGTAAAGCCGCTATCATGCTTTCTCCGCAGCGAGCGGCAACCGCATTGAGCAGCACCAGTGCGGCGCCGGTAATCATCTGTCTGGAAAAATTGGGCATACCGCCAGCCAAAATAGCATAAATCCGCTTTTTGTATATCTCGCTTGTCTTAGCCGTACCGGAATATTCCCATTTTTTCTGCTAACCAGGTCAAAACCACGCAGCCAATCCCTTGTCCTGCCAGTGTCGCATATCCGGCTCCCCAAAAAGCCCATGCCGAAGCCAAACATCAGCAGCGGATCCAGCACCATATTGCTTAAAATTCCGGCTAACAGCCCCATCAAGCCGTCCTTGACATTGCCGCATAACCGCAGCTGATTATACAGGGTTACGCCATATAAGCTAAAGGGAATACTAAAAATAATAATTCTTAAATACCGGCTGGTATAAAATAGCACACTCTCCGATGCCCCTCCGCCAATTAGCCGAGCCAGCGGCAAAGAAAGACCTGTGCCAGTCCGTCATCAGTAGCCCGCTGACTACCGCCAGACTCATACCGTCCGCAGAAATGACTTGCGCCGCCAGATATGTTCGCCCCAATCTGCTTTGCCATTAAATTGCCACTGCCGTAGCCGTACCAAAAAGCCAAATGCCTGAATCACGCCGGAAAAGCTAAAAACAATACCAATCGCCGCCGTCATCGAGCGCTCATTTAACTGCCCGACAAAAAGGTATCGGTCAAATTATAAATGACACTAATTAGCATACCAATCATCGTCAGTACAGCCGTTTCCAACCAACAGCGGAAACAGCGGCTGCGTTAAAAATCTTTGGCGTCTTTCTCTGCTGGCGTCCATTTCATTCCCCCTGACCTCACCTTTGTCGCCGTCTACCCATATTCTATCGCCGTCCTTAAACTTAGTCGTAGCAAAGCCCACGCCCAAAACAGCCCGAGAATATGATATTCTCTGGCAACAATGGCGGCATGACTTGAGTGCCGAGCCGGTATCGGCTACGACTGCACCAGCCAGCTGAAACAGCGATGTCCATTCCGGATCGGTCAAATGGCATACCAAAATATCTCCCTTTTTCATCTTATAAAACTCTTTGGGACTGCGAATAATGCAGGCTTTGCCGACTGCTCTGCCACTGCTGCCGCTAACGCCTTTGAGCACATCGCCATGATGCTCAAACGCCAAAAAGCTTGCAGGCGTCCCAGACTTTCTCCGCCAAAGGGAAAGTTCTCCTCTCGCCGGCGGATTATCTTCCGGTATTTGTCATTGCAAACTCCGCTTTTGATGCAGTCCATTAATTCCGGATAGAAAAGATTGGCTACCCCATGCCGATAATCTTCTCTTCAGCAAAAAGCCGGTTAATTCTGCGAACACAGCCCCGTACATAGTAAAATACCGTTTCCCATAAATACTGGCTTTCTTCCCGCACAACCTGCAAATACCGGAAAAAGTTTATTTTTCTTTTCCAGTGCCGGATACTGATTGCCGTCAAATTTGCCGTAATTTTTCCATAAGTACCGCATAATCTCTGCTTTTTCCCGAGCAGTCTCTACTCCCGCCTCAAAAATCGGGCGAATAATATGCACAATTCTGTCCGGATCTTCTAAAAAGCTTTTCCCTCTAAGCAATAGCTTAATTATAATCGGACTTATAGCCGTTTTTGCAAAAATCATCCGTCAGACTTTGAAACTCCGGAAAATCTTTCTCGTAATTCCGTAAATCCGGCACCAGATTCGATTGCTTTTCAAAAGCCGGATTGGCTTTTGCATCGCTTTCGCTATTGCCGCAATATCCTTTTCCACCATCGTTGTTTTTATCGTTGAGCCCCAGAAAAATCAAAATGCAGAATACTTTTTATCTATCCGCCGGATTATTTTGGTAAATTGACGACTGGCAATGACTGCCGGAAATAAGGCATACTTAAAAGCGATCATACGCTAAGCTTTGAATTAAGTTATAGCTATGCTTCATAAACACCTGACAGCTTGCTAAATCCATATTATCAAAGGAAAACCCTTTGATTTCTTCCACCTCCCGCTCATATTTTGCCATAAACTCGGTGCAGACCTTAGCACAGTATTCCAAGTTGTGAAACATTTTCAGCAAGGAAGGGGCATGAAAAATATCCCCATTGATGCGGGTTTTGCCGCTGGAAAAGGTTTGAATTCCGTCCTGATCCATTCTCGGACCGGACTCCATAAGGATGCCGCCCTCTGCCATAATCTTTGCTTTGGGTGCATCAATGGCGATGATATAGTCAAACTCCAACGCTCGATATGCAAAGGGCATTTTTTCCAGCTGAAACGCCATGATTTTTTTCATGCGTTTGGTCAGCTTGACGCTTTTGACATACCTTTGCACAAGTTTTTCTTCGTTGTCCTTTTTTAAGGCGGTAACGGCTCTCGCCTGTAAAATATAAACTTCGTTCTGTCTGATTGCCCACTCAATATCCATCGGCATACCGTAGTGTTGCTCAATGTCTAAGCTCAAGCGAAGCAGCTGAGCAATTTCCTTATCGCTTAGCACTCTCTGCCGGCGTTTTTCGGCACTAACCGGTTCTTCTCTGACGCCGGCAGCGGCATAGACGATTTGGCTATCCTTACTGCCAATCCGGATATCCAGCACTTTTCCCAGTTTACTGACGAAATAACTATCTGCCGTTACTTTGCCGCTGACCACACTTTCTCCCAAGCCGTAATTAGCGTTAATCTACTTCATTGGCATTTTGGCTGACCGGATTAATCGTAAATAACACGCCGGCTTTGTCGCTTTCCACCATTTCCTGAATTACGACCGCAATTGCTACCTCCTGGTGATAGCCCTGATGATAGCGGTAACTGACTGCCCGCTCTCCCCATAGCGAAGCATAGCAGTTTTTAATTTGCATCAGCACCTCATCTATGCCCATCACATTCAAATACGTTTCCTGCTGTCCGGCAAAGCTGGCTTCCGGCAAATCTTCAGCCGGTTGCCGAAGAACGTACTGCCACTCTGACATTTTTACCGAGCGCCGCATATTTTTGCCCTGATTTCTTGCTCTACCTGCGTAGAAAAATTGCCGTTTTTGATTTTTCTCTGATGTTCGCCACTCAAACCAAGACTTTTTCCGTATCGGTTTCTGTCCTTTCCCGAACCGCCGCAATCTTTGCTTTTTATCTGATTCTGCTCGATAAATTCCTGATAGGTATCTGCCGTAATCACAAACCCCGCCGGTACCGGGCACCCGATAGATACCATTTCGCCAAGGTTTGCACCTTTCCGCCCACCGTCAAAAACATCTTCTTTTTAATTTCCTTAAAATCAAGTATCATTGGTTTTGCTCCTTCCCTTTCTCTGTTTTCAGATACCGCTTGACGGTTTTGCGTAATATAAATCCGCAGAACTTCGTTAAAGTAATCTGCCGGAAACTGATACCAATTCGAGCATAGGACAAAGCTGCCAATAAACGCATTGCTTAAGCCCAGGCGGTCTGCTTGCCGGATAACACAATGTTCCTGCCAGTAGCTTATCAGTTTATCTAAAACTGACCATAGAGATGTTCAGGCTGCATTCTTTCGCTTTTACTCTTTTCTTCCAGCACCCGAAATGCTTCCCGATAAACTGGCTGATGCTTGATTTTTGTCAACAAATCCATGGAATAATGATATATCACATCGCTTAAAAATCCTGCCGGATCCGGTAGCGACCGAGAAAACTCTTCCTCGATTTGATTTAGTTTTGCATAGAGCAGTAGGTCGCCAATTCAGAATAGGTGCCTCTTTGTCCTGCCAAAAATTATAAAAAGCTCCCCTGTAGCAATCCCCGCTCGTTTGGTTAACTCACGAATGCTTAATAGCTTTCGTTCCTTTATCATCGGAACAGATCCAGCGCTGCTTCCATAATTTTTCTTTGATTTTGCTCCGTTCTTCTTCCGTAAACGCTTTTTGCCATATGCTCTCCTTTCTTTTGGATTCTCTTTTGGATTCTCTTTTGGGATTCTCTTTTGCGTTCTATTCTTTTTCCCGTTTATAAGGCTTCCTGCCCTAGCAACCGCCAATTCTTGACAGGCTTAGTTTATCTCCTGTCATACCTTCCCGCTATCGTATCGCCATGCTTTTTTTCTGTATTTTTGTATTTCCGTAGTTCTATATTTCTTCGCCGGATTACCGCCGGATTTGCCGCCAGATAAACTGCTGGAAAAATGCCTTTCCCTTTTGAACTTCTTCTTTCTCTTTAAGCTATGAACTTTTTCTATTTTATTCATTGATAGTATAGCAAAAACGACTTTCTGTTTTGTCAATGAACATTTTCGATAATATTCATTGCATTGTCGCTCTTTGCTTGCACAAAAAGAAGTCCCGATTTCGCTTTTCCTTGGATAAAAACCATTTTTCGGAAAAGGCAAAGCCTTGGACTTCTTTTCTATTTCTTCTACTTTAATGTTGCTTTACATGATTTCTATATATTCTATATATTCATGTTCTATATCATATTCTATATATTCTATATATTTTTCATCTCTGCTTTTGCAGGGATGTCCCTTTTTGTTTCTTTTTCGTTTCTTCGGTACATTACCTTTTAGAGCTTATTCCCGCTTAGAATGCCGGAACAACAGCACCCTGATATTTTTCTTCCAAAAACTTTTTCACTTCTTCGCTTTGCAAAGCTTTCACTAACTTTTTGAATCGCCTCACTGTCCTTGTTATCCTGACGGGTAACCAAGATGTTGGCATATGCCGATTGGTCGCCCTCAATAAACAAAGCGTCCTTGGTCGGGTTCAAATTAGCTTCAAAGCGTAGTGGTATTGATTACCGCTAAATCAACGTCTGCCAATACTCTCGGCAATGATGCCGCTGCCCAGCTCTTGGAACTTTAAGTTCTTCGGATTTTCTACAATATCTTTCGGCGTCTGGGTTAAGCCTTTTTCATCCTTTTCAATTTAATAAGCCCTCTGCTTTGCAAGAGCAGTAATGCTCTAGCCTTCATTGGTAGCATCGTTGGGAATGGCAACCGTTGCTCCGTCAGCGATTTCGTCCTTGGACTTAATCTTCTGCCGAATAAGCACCCATCGGCTCAATGTGAGACCTTTGGCAACCGATACCATCCATCTTGTTTTCCGCATTAAACTTTTCCAAATACGGCAAATGCTGGAAAAGTTGGCATCTAACTTCTTGTCATTTAAGGAAACGTTCGGCAAAACATAATCAGTAGAATGCCGATTCCAAATTAACGCCTTCCGCTTCCGAAAATCGGTTTAATGACATTCATAATCTCTGCATGCGGAACCGGCGAACGCCAACCTTCAGCGTTACCTTCTCCGCTGGGGTTGTTGCCGTCTGTCCTTGCTTATAAGCATCGTCCGTTGCCGTCTGCTTTTTGGCATGCCGCCAGTAGAACGTCAAAAACAATGCCATTCCCTAATGCTACAACATCATAAAAGTTTCCTCATGATAAAATTACGGTGAATCTCGTTTCCAGTAGTGCCTGACATTCTATTCCACTACAGAGTCCGCCCGCTGGCGATAACTCCTGCTGTCAAATCCTACCCAGGAAACCCTAAGATACTAGAGAAATAACAGACCAAAAGCCGCGTTTCTCTCGTCTTATGCTATAGCTTCCTCTTTTAATGCACAACATTATATCTTTTTATCAGTTGACAATCGGTATATTCCATCAACTTATACAAAATATACAATTATCTTTGTGCATTTTGTATGAGCTCTTAGCCATTTCGCTTATCTAATCTGCCGGCAATCCAGTTGCCGAAGCTTTCACTGCCTGAACCATTAAAATCAAGACAATTACCGTAATCCATCAGAACATCATCCCGAAAGCGCTGATAGCCGTAGCGAATGGCGACATCACCAATTCCGCCCGCTCCCACAGCACCTGCCATAGCCGTATAGCCTAAGATATTGATGACCGTCAGGGTTAACAAAACCAAAGCCGACACCGACTCCGGCAAAAGCACCCGCCAGATAATTTGCCAATTTCGCCTCCCCATCGTTTGCCGCCTCAATCATGCCCCCATGGCACTTCTCTTAGTGCCGACTCGGCTACTCTGGCAACAAAAGGTGCCGCCGCAATGGATAACGGCACAATTGCCGCTGTCGAACCGATGGCTGTATCAAAAATCAGCCGGGACAGTGGGAAGAGAATAATGATTAAAATGATAAACGGTAAGGACCGAAAAATATTGACCATCGATGACAATACCATATTTAGCCCCTTTCATCGGCAAAATATGATTTTTCTCCGGTAATCAATAGCAGCACTCAATCGGTAATCCCAATAACACCCGCAAAAACCGTCGAAAAACACCATATACATGGTTTCCAGAAAACCGGGTATAATTAAGCTATTTAAGGTTTCTATCATTACAGTACCTCCAGCGTAAGTTCTTGGGAATTTTAAGTACTGGTAGACTCGCTCCAAATCCGGCTGACTGCCCTGAATTTTTAACAACCAGATAGCCCCAAATTAACCCTTGGATTTCCTCTATATTTCCGGCTAAAATCGACACATCGACCGGATAATTCTTAATCATATTCGATAGAATCGGCTCATCTGCCGTATCCCTCGAGCGAAAATTTTAAGCACCGACTCCGTTCTGGTCGGTTCTTTTGACTTCCGCCTGTACTTTTTCGGATAAATGAAACAGCTCATTTTTCCAAAAAGTTTCTGGCTGTCTGTGATTGCGGGTTACTAGAAAACGTCCAGCACTAGCCCCACCTCCACCGGCGTACCTTTTTCCATCACTGCCACCTTATTGCAGATTTTTAATCACATCCATTTCATGGGTAATCCGATAATCGTAATCCCATATTTTTGGTTGATTTCTTTTTAAAAAGCTGCAAAATCGCCTCGGTTGTCAGCGGATCCAGGGCAGAGGTTGCCTCATCGGACAAAAAGATCTTAGGGGCATTTGCCAATGCTCTGGCAATCCGACTCTTTGTTTTTGTCCGCCCGATAAGGTTGCCGGATAGGCTTTCTTTTTCGGCTAATCCCACCACCTGCAAAAGCTCCTCTACCCGATGGCTAATCTCCGCCTTGGGATAACCTGCTAACTGCAAAAGGGAAATGCAATGTCCTCAACCGTTGCGTTCATCAACAAATTAAAAATGCTGATCATACCGATTTCCTTGCGTTTTTCCCAGCAGCTGGCATCATTTAATGTGGTCATAACAACATCATCAATATAAATCGCCGCTGGTTGGCTCTTCAGCCGATTGATGCAGCAGACCAAAGGTCGACTTTCCGGCGCCGGAAAGGTCAATTACTCGAAAATGTCGCCCTGTTCAATGGTTAGGTTTACATTGGAAGAGCATGCACCCTCAGCATTATTTCCGAAGGTCTTGGTTAAGCCTTCAATCCAGATCATCGTTTTCTCTCTTTCCTACCGGTTTTATCCGGCAGCTTCATAAAGGCTTATTCTGCCTTCGCTGATCTTATGTACCGACCTTTGAGCAAAAGTACCACAGCGGGCTGGCAACAAGATTGACGAATAGGTACCGGAAATGATACCGACTAACAACGTCAAAGGTCAATGCCTGAATGGAAGTATTGCCCATAGTGTACCATCCAATACCATAATCGAGGTTGTCAGCGAGTATTAATCGACCAGCTGATTGTTTGGCTAACACTGGCGTTAATCAAGCCCTTATAGTTATTATGTTCCATTTTTCTCTGATTTTCTCTAATCCGGTCAAAAATAACAATCGTATCGTTAATCGAATAACCGACAATCGTCAGCATCGCTGCCACAAACGAGTTGTTAATCGGCACAAAGAAGACCGAATAAACCCGTAAAAGACTACCAAAACGTCATCACGGCAGGCAATAGTGCCGCCACGCAAAGGAAATATCCTTAAACCAGGAACCAAATGTAAAATAAGCATCAGTACCGACGCTACCAGACGGACAGCACCGCATTCCGGCGCATTTCGCTACCAATCGTTGCACCAATCGTCGAAGACTGAATATCCTGCTCTGTAATGCCATATTTTGCAATCAGCGCCTCATTCAGCTTTTGTCTTTGCTCCGTTGTTAAGGTTTTTGGTCTTAATAATGCTCCGACTTACCATCTATGCCCTTAACCGTATTTGTTGTGCCGATGCTTCTCCGGTTGCTTCTTGAATCAGCGGTAAAACATCTGCCTGCAGCTCATCAATCGACGAATAGTCCTTATTCACCGATACAACGGTTGAAGTACCGCCAGCAAACTCAATATCATGATTGGGTGCCTCGCCCTTCTACTGCTGCTGTTAACCGGCAGAAAACAAAAGCCAATACAATCAGCACGATGGAAAGGATAGCGCAACTCTGTTTTCCACAAAACGATGAGATCTTACGTGGTTTTTGCTCGTCGGCACTTTTTACTCTCGGCTTCCAGCCCAAAAGCAACAAGCCGTCCGGTAACGCTCTGGTAACTACCAATGACGTAAACATCGATACGATAATACCCAGTGCCAAAGGTAATTTGCAGAGCCACGAGATCGTACCGGTACCCATTATATAAAGAACAGCGGCGGCAATCAAGGTTGTGATATTACCGTCAACGATAGACGACAATGCCTTGTTAAAACCGGCTTTTAAGGCTGGCAGATATTTTTCCCGTCCCGCAGTTCTTCTCTAATCCGGGCAAAAGATGATAACATTAGCATCAACCGCCATACCAACCGATAAAATCACTTACCGGCGATGCCGCCCAAAGAAGTCAAAATAATATTGCCTAAGCTCACAGTCCACAATGACCAATGCCGAATAAAAGACCAACGCCACCGATGCCTGCAAGGCCCGGTACACCGTAAAAATAATCATAAATAAAGAAATTACAACAATACCAATCCCGCACCCGCGCACCCAACGATGTGGCAATCACGTCCTGTCCCATTTTAGCGCCAACGATATTCGAGCGCACCATTGCTGCCAGCTCAGCGGCAGTGCGCAATCCGAGATAAAAGATGCAGCCTGATTCGCTATATCCATGGTTTTCCATATTGGTAATAACTGCCCGACCGCCCGATATTTTCTGCTGTACGTTCGGAGAAAAGTAAAATCTTGTTATTATACAGAATATGAATGACCTTACCGATGTTGGCAGCGGTTGCCTCTTCAAACTTCTTGCACCCTCGTCCGTCATTTCCAAGCAATTCATACGAACCGCTAATGCTTTGCGCATTGATTTTTGCGGCTGTGCATTTTTAATATCTTTTCCAGTTAAAATCACATTCCCCTGCCTCATCGGCAAAAAGCCAAGCTACCCAGCGTTCCCCAGTTCCTGCAAAATCTTTTCCGGATCGTTGACATTTGGGGATATCCACGTTAATCCGATTTTCGCCTTCCCGATATACTTCGTATTCGGTATAACCGCTGTCTGTAATTCTGCGTTCCAATTTGAAAAATCGTATCGCTGATTGCTTCTTTGCTCGGATTCGACTCCACCGTTTCGCAAAGTAATGCTGACACCGCCCGGCTAAGTCAAGACCTAACAATATCTCTAATACTGCCGATTTGCTTCTCGCCGATCCCATAGCGGCTGTGTAGAGGGGCGATCGCCAGCACCAGCGGCGCCACTATCGAGTGGTCAATTTCTGTTTTTCATTCTTTTTCTTCCTCCTGTCGGTAAAATCTCAAACTCCAGTATAATCACTGCCCCCAATATAGTCAAATTGAATTTCCCGCTCTCTGACCGGTGTATCCAAAGGCATTGGCTGTAACGATTGATATTGGGGACGGATATTGCACAATAAAACAGCGTGGATTACCAATTCTTTTCACTCCCTGTGCCCGCCGCGACAACCGCCTCGATTTCCTGTAACATCTTATAAATCTTGCGGTGATAATACCATGACGCCCATTTTCCGCTTAAATCCGACAACATCACTGCTTTTCCTTTCAAAAACGGAAAATGTCTCGGATCCAGCGTATCTGCTTTCGGATATCCACTAATCCGGCATAAAGGGCGAGTATGATCGGTATGCGCCTCAATTCCCTCTCGCCAATCGGCAAAACGTTTGTGCGATCCGGCAACAAAACCATCGCCCCCTCGGTTACTTTTAAGCCACAGGGATTATGAGAACGAGGTATCTAAACCCGCAAGACTCGGCACTTGGTACAAAAAGCCGGTTTCATAGACACATCTGAGCGTATTGGATCACCCAGTTTAGTCCTTTTCTCTGGCAAACCTCAAAATAAATATCAATCAGCGCCAGCCCTCCTCAGACATCCCTTTGCGTTTTGCCCACACAGAAACCCTGTTCTTTGGTCGCCGTAGCCGGCCTGCCAAGAGATAAGGCTTTTCGTCAGAAACTCGGGCTTTACCGATTCACTGACTTCTGCCGGAGAAGACGGTTTTTGCGGTTTTTCCTGCACTACCGGTATGACGGTATATTCTTCTTTTTGACTGATTTTTCCACCACCAAATCCGCCGGCAGAACTCTGCCGGGCTTCAGTTACTGCCAGCTCCGCAAAAATCGCCTGTGCCCGGCTAAAACCCTTTATCCATCGGCTCTTGTGCCAGCATTTTGCCACCGGCAGTCTATCGGTGTTTAGGGGCTGTATGGCGACTCTGGCTGCATCTTTTCGGTAAAAAGGATGGATAGACCAGTTGGATAGCTGACTTTCGATTGACTAAGTTTTGGACATAGCAGCAGCTCCGGCTGATTCCAAATAAAAATCCGCCGACTCATCAACGCCGTCCGATAGCCCATCGCTCACCCTGACATATAGGTCAAAAACGCATACGATTGAAGCGTTACTTCCGGTGCAAATGTGCTTTCCTCCCGCCTATGGTAATCCCCTGCTGATAAGCATAATAGACATAGGGCTTGCCCATTCCGGTACATCGGTGAAAAATTATTCTCCGGCTGAAAACGCAGTGCATTTGCTCCTCACCCAAAGGCGGAGCATCATCACTAAGCCCTCTAATCTGGTCGGCTGGCGCTCGGGTTCAAAAGCCCTGCTCCGTTCCCCGAAAAACGCCCAGAGCTTAAGCTTGTTGGCATATTCTTCTTCTCCGGCGGCGGATACTGTTACGGAAAACACACCAGCATGCTGAAAATTGCCATTGCTTTCATCAAAAACTTATTCGTAGCTTCCTTTCCTTCTTTTTGGTCTAACCAGAAAAATAACTTCCCTGTGAGTCTTTCTTTCCTGCGTTTGGTTATCGCTCAAACCGTTTCGACAGGCAAACCGCCCATCGAAACTGGTGAGCTATTTATTTCAAGTACCCCTGCGCCTTTAAGAGTTCGGCAATCAGCACCGCTCCGCCGGCTGCCCCCACGCAAGGTATTGTGCGATAAACCAATAAAGCGATAATCAAAGATATTATCCTCTCTCAGCCTACCGACCGAGATTGCCATTCCTTTTTCCAAATCCCGATCCAAATGCGTTTGCGGCCGGTTATCCTCGGTAAAGTAATGAATAAACTGTTTTGGGTGCAGACGGCGGCTCAGCTCCTGCGGCAGTCCCTTAAACTCCGCCAATGCCTTTAAGATTTCTGTCGGTTCCGGTTTTTGCCAAAACGAGACCGAAAATGTTGCCAAATGTCCGTCCTCAACCGGCACCCGCACACGTGAGCGGAAATGGTCAAAGCATCGTTGTTTTTCAATGCCGTTTTTCCGACACGTTGCCAAAGATTTTTAACGGCTCCCTGCTCGGACTTTTTCTTCTTCGCCCCCAATATAGGGAATAATATTATCTGCCATCTCCGGCCAGCTTGCCAAGGTCTTGCCTGCTCCGGATACCGCCTGATAGGTGCTGACAAGAGACTTCCTTCGGCTCATATTGCCATAGCGCCGCTAAAATCGGCACTGGGACTGAATCGAGCAATTCGGCTTAACCGCAATAAATCGCTTTTTCGTACCAGAGCCGTTTTCTTTTGCTGCTCAATCACCTGCAAATGCGAGATCGTTGATTTCCGGAATCACCATCAGGACATCTGCTGTCATGCGATGTGCCGGGTGTTATTCGACACTACCGGAATTTCTGCCTGCGCATGGTTTAATTCCAGTTCTTTGGTTGCCTGCTTATCCCATATTAACCGCACAAAAACGAAATCGACCTTTTTCTTTTATCGTTGTCACGTCCTCGGCATCTACAATAACCATCTGACCGACAAACTCCGGCAGAACCATTTTTGTGTCCATCTGCCTTCAACTGCTGATGCGTATCCGGCAGAACGGGCACTGGGCTGCACGCGGCTAATTTCAAACCAAAAGGGTGCCGAGCCAGCAAGGTAATTAAGCGTTGACCAACCATTCCGGTTGCGCCGACAATTCCCACTTTTAATTTTCCGACATAAATCCAGCCTCTCTTTTTGCCTTTCTTATGCTCCGCAGAAAGTGTACTTTTAGCAACTACGGACTGTTTTTATGGGACTCTTTTTTCAACCGTTTCTTCGGTTTTTCGTCCTTCTTCTCCTTCGATTTTCTTATCTTCGGCTCTTCGTCCCTATGAGATGGTCAAATCCGGCTCAGCAATTCCGGCAATGGCACTTTTATGCACCGGAATCAAAACCGATTATTCTTGCCAAACTCAACGACAACAACATCATTAACCACATCGCTGCTACCTTGCCGTAAGACCGGGCTGGTCATAACTGGTCGCCTACCTTTAAATTGTTTTGCATCATTTGCGTTTCTTTTTGTCCGCTGCGGCCGAATCGCAAAAACCACAGTACCAAAAAGCATACCGCCCCAGACGATAACTAATTCCAACATTCCGCCAGCCGGCGCTGCTCCTGCATTCAAGCTAAAAATTGATTCATTTAAGTCCTCCTAAGTTTCGTTGATTTTAGTTTTTGTGCCTTTTGAAAGCCGCTCAGCTTTCGTATAGAGTTTAAAAGTCACCGGCCTCGATTGCCGCTCAAATTTCCTACATCGTTTGATTGTAAAAATAAAGATTATGTAACACACACAACGCATGTTCGACATTTCGCCGGCTTTAAGCAAATGACGCAAATACGCTCGGGAGTGATTGCGACAAGTCAGGCAGCCGCACCCCTCTTCAATCAGGCGGTCATCGGTTTCGCCTTAAGCGATTAAATAAGTTCCGCCGTCCCTGATTGGTATAAACATGACCATGCCGCCCGTTACGACTGGGATAAACACAGTCAAAAAGTCAATTCCCCGCTCTACCGATTCAAAATATTTTCCAGCGTACCGACTCCATTAAATACGTCGGTTTTCCAGCTGACAAATGAGGCACTGTCTTTTTCCAAAATCTCATACATTTTCGGCATGCGTTTCTCCACTGCCAAACCACCGATAGCGTAACCGTCCAGCTCCATTTTGGCTGATAATTTTGGCATCTCTACCCGAATATCGGCGTAAATCCCGCCCTGATTGATGCAGCATTTGCCGGCGGTTAATTGTCCTCTCCTTACCATTTAATACCGCCATTTTCCGCTTGACATCTGGCTAACCAGCGAGTTGTTCGGGCAACCGATGCCTCTACATAATCTCTTGATGCCGGAATCGGACATTCATCAAATGCCATTGCAATCGTTGACGCTAAGTTGGACTGAATCCGCGATACTTTCCTCCGGCCCCGCATAAAGAAATTTTCCGACCGTCAATATGCGAGCGAAAATGGACACCTTCTTCTTTAATCTTGCGTAATGCCGCCAAAGAAAAAGACCTGAAAGCCGCCGGAATCCGTCAGGATTGGACGATGCCAATTCATGAACCGATGTAAGCCCCCATTTTGGTGAACAACCGCATCGCCCGGCGCAATGCAAATGATAGGTGTTGCCAATTCGACCTGACAGCCGATTTCTTCCCAAATCCTGCGCCGATACAGCGCCTTTAATCGCCCGCTGCTGCTGTACCGACATTCATAAAGACCGGTGTTTCAATCACTCCATGCGGGAGCAAGCGCCCTCGTTTGCTTTTCTCCTCTTTTTAACAATTCATACATCGTAGCCTGCTTTCTTTCCTTAAAATGATATTTCTCTGCTTTTTGGACTTTGCTCTGTTGCTCTATTTTCTCTATTTTCCTTGATTTTCTCTATTTTCTCTATTTTCCCCTATTTTCCCCTATTTTTCTTTTCCTTTAAAACGGATATAAAAGATTGCCGGACCCATTTTTTGCCCATACTAAGCCTTTCTTTTATAAAATCACTTCATCATCTGCCAATGGTGCGCTTTCTGCCCTGATGCATTGCGTGCCGTTTTGGGGGCTTCCTTTTTTATAGGCTTACTTTGCCGGCTGCTCCAAATACTTCCCGCTTTCCGCACTTGCTTTCCCCAAAATAGACACCAGCTCATGACAGACACCGAAAACACAGCCGGCAAACACCAGCAAATCGGCAATATTAAAATATAGCTTACCATTTTGAGACTGACATAATCGGTAACAAAGCCGTTCCACGCTCTATCGTACAGATTCGCCATACCGCCAAGGCTGATAAAAAGCCAGCCAATCTGGTACAGGCTCGACCTTCTGCGCACTATCACCCATACCGTATATAAAACGCTGCGCAGCACAAAATCAGCTGCAGGCGCAATACTTTTGGCTGATTTTTCAGCAATCCCTGCGGGCTCCGTAATTTTCCACGTGGCCCAGCTGAGCAGCCCTATCTGACCGAGTTTTTGTTTCCAGTCCGCTCTGGCCTTCAGTCGAGGATATAAAATCCAATATCCAGATTCCAATCATCTGTTTTCGTCCTTTCTCTTTCGGCATTTTCTCGCTGCATCAAAGCTTTTTCTTAATAGAGAAGCCGTTCCTAATTTTCGACTCGCTCGATTTCATACGGCGTTCGCTGGTAAACGCAATAGTTTAGCCAATTAGAAGATACAGCAAATTAACTGTCGAGCTCAAACCGATTTGGGCGTCAAATAGGGATTGTCCTCCGGAAAATAATTCTTCGCAAATCAATCGCCAGTCCCTTCCCCTTATCCCTGTCGTATTCCTGCTTTAAGGATCAAGCTATCATATTCCGAGTGGCCGGTAACAAAATATTCCGTCCGTCAACTGACAAAATCAAGTATGCTCCCGCCTCGTTACTCACTGCTACCGTTTCCAATTCCCTTAACAGCGACGATGTCTTCCGCGCATGAACCGTTGTATGCCGAGAATGCGGCGCAAAACTCCGCATCAAAGCGAGTGAGCGGACGGTATTCTTTCACCAGTCGGTGCGCAAATACGCCAAACGGTTTTTATCCGGCGGATACGCTTTGATACCATAGCGATGATACAGCGCCGCCTGTGCTCCCAGCAAATATGGAACACCAGTAAACATGGCTTTTGTCCGGTCCATAATTTCAACCAGCTCTTGCCAGTATCCACTTCTTCAAATGCCATCCTGTTTCACCGGTGCGCCGGTAATAATCACTGCTTACGTCAAACTTGCGCTCCTTTAGCTTCGGCAAACTTTTTATAAAAATTGCTCAAATGATCCCTGCGCCGTATTTTTCCGACTATAGCTGGCAGTCGTTAAAAGGTGATTTCCATTTGTAAGGGCGTGTCGTTACAGCGTTCATAAAGCTGTGTTTCGGTCTGCTCTTTGGGCAGCATCGGGTTTAAGACCGCAGGGTGCGGCGGACGGAATATCTCCTGTGTTATCGCCCTTTCTTCGTCCATTACGAAAATATTTTCCTTGTGCAGGATTTCTCCGCCGGCAATCCGCTTTCGAGGCTCTTAGTTGGCATGCTTACCTCCCAGAAATTATGGTTGTTTTCCGCTTTGCGACTTTTCCCGAAACTCTTTTTCCCGTCAGAATGGGAATCTCCAGTTCCTTGGCTATTTTTGACGATATGAGCTGATATCGTTATTGATTCGATAATCGGTTTTGGCAGAAACCGAGACCGGTTACTGCCGCCATTTTGCTCAATCCATTCCTTTGCTCGTCCCGATTAGCGTAATGCTCAAGACTGCCGGTAATCACAAAGTTTTTCCCCTGAATAAAAGCATTTTCCTCTGTCGTCACTGATTATTTTCCGGTAAATGGAGCTGTTTTGCAATTTTTCCAGCAAAAAGACGGTTTCTCCTCCGCCGTAAAAATAATCCTGCCGACTGGGCAATCACCGGTCAAAAGCCCGGTACTTCTTCAATTTCCGCCGCCTCTGCCTGCAGTAATCCGGTGTAAATCATAATGAAAGCTTAGCTAAAAGTTTCGCATTGCTAAGACCGACATTGGGTATCCCCAAGGCATAAATAAAGTTTCCAGCTGCGGCGTTCTGCGCCTTTTCGATGGGCTGCTATCAGTTTCTTGTAGGATTTTTCGCCGAAGCCGTCCATCCATAATTTCCGCCTGATGCTCCGCCAGCCGAAAAATATCAGCGGCATCTGCTATAAATCCTTTTTGAATAAACTTTTCCAGTGTCGCCTCACTCAGCCCCTTCTATATTCATAGCATTCCGACTGACAAAATGCTCCAATCCCCGCAATTTTCTTCGTCGGGCAGACAGGATCTGACACAAAAGCAAGGTTTTAATGTCATTTTCTTCCCGTAGCTGCGTCTTTTTCTCCGCAAAACCGGACAAACCTCCGTAACGCAGACCGCCACTTCTGGTCAAATTATCACCACTTGCGGAATAATCATATTTGCCTATAAATCGGCAATGGTATCGCCCAGTCCAGCTCCAGCTCTTCGACAATGCTGATATTATGGAGCGATGCCCGGCGCACCACCGTTCCTTCGAAATCCACCGGTTCAAATACCGCAATCGTTAATCAGTCGGTGCGGGATACCGACCATTCCACTTCAAGCGGCGTTTCTCGAAAACTCTCATCTTGCTACTTAAAGGCGATGGGATCCCGAGGAAAACTTGAAGTTTTCACCCAATCCCTTGGCATAGGCAATATCATCAATCGTCAGCACTAAGCCGTCCGTATATGGATTTTTTGAGTTTCCTGCTCAAACCACGCAACTGCCTGCGAATTGACTGTGGCGTTACTTTTTGAAAAAGAATACCACCTCAAATCGTCTTTCAAGAACGCAAGCTCTTCTGATTTTTAGAAAACTCCCGACCGGCAGCCTCTACTAAAGTAAAAGGCACAAAAAGTGTACTTACACTGTTGGTAATTTCGTGATTGTTGACGAACCGTGCCACTGCATATACGAGGGTTTTTTGTCTGGGATTTCCGGCGGCAGTTCTGCGTTAATCCGCTCAAAATCCCACATAGCGAATAACTGCTTCCCTCGCAGTACCAGCCGTCCCAAAAAGGAATCTGTTTGGAGCAGGTTGGCAAAACACCCGAGCGTTATTGATTTGACTTCACCCGATCTGCCATTGCCCCGAGTAACTGCCTTAGCTAACCGTCCCGCCTCATACGTTAAGACAATCGTCAGCCCGTCCAGCTTCCAAGAGAGCAAACATTCCTGCTCCGTAAATGCCGCTAAATCGTCCACACTTTTTGTTTTATCTAACGACAGCATTGGGCGGTCATGTTCTTCTTTCGGTAAAAACTAACCGCCTGATAGCCGACCTGCTCGTCGGACTATCGGCATATAATCCCGACTCCTTTTCCAAACGCAACAACTCATCTTACAGCGCATCGTACTGTTTATCGCTCATGATTTCTTGGTCTCTTTGGCATCATGTGCCTCATTGGCGCTTTCAGCTGCTCAATCAGATCCTCATTTTGATTTTTCATTTTCCTATCCTATTCTTCGTCCTGATTGCAGTTGTGGTACACGTTCTGGACATCATCGTCATCTTCTAACATATCCAGCAAGCGGTTCATTGCCTTGATGTTATCAGCGTCTGTTAAATCCGCTGTAGTTTGCGGAATCTGAGTTACTTCCGCTGAAATCGGTTGATAAACGGTATCGCCAGCAAAGCATCGTTGACTCGCTAGAGGTTTCCGGATCGGTAATAATTTCATAACCGTCTTTCACTGGCAGAAAAATCTTCTGCGCCGGAATCAAACTAACATCATCAGTTCGTCCTCATTGACTTT